>JAEEGL011291414.1_pt1 | contig 18394 bp, 15 predicted proteins | sample 9134231 | NCBI WGS metagenome assembly JAEEGL01 (sample SAMN16246548, study PRJNA631951) | gut metagenome | biome: gut microbiome; feature: rumen; material: fiber-attached | host: Bos | place: Iran: Karaj | collected 2018-10 | reverse complement strand
GCTCCGGCGTTGTAAATTCGTGCGGAGGCTCCCAGAATATGCCTATTTCAATGTTTTCGCCCGTCGGAAATACGTCTTTCTCAGGCGCGTTCGTCTCTTCTTCCGTTATCACGTCAGTTACCTCCGTTACGGTTTCCGTATTTACGTATGCGGTATCGGTCATTGTTGTTTGTACCGCCGTTTCCGCACCGCATGACGCAAGTATCGCAAAGAGCAGACATAAAACGACTGCCGTCAGCAGTTTGCGTCTTTCACGTTTCATATTCCTCGTTCCTTTCGATCGCTTTTATAATTGACTTCATTATAACATATAATTATATGACCGTCAATAACTTTTGAAAAAGATTTTATCACGTTCAAAAAAACGGAGCCGTGCCTCTGCAAAGCTCCGTTTTTGTTTCATTTTACCATTGATCCGGTCATCTCTGGATCTCTTCTATGATATACGATTCGAGTATATCGCCGACTCTGATGTCGTTGAATTTGTCAAGACCGATACCGCATTCATAGCCGCTGTTGACTTCTTTGACGTCGTCCTTGAAGCGCTTGAGAGACGATACCTTGTCTTCAAATATGATCACCGAGTCGCGCAGGACTCTGATGAGCGATTTGTTCGTTACCTTGCCGTCGAGAATGTAGGAACCTGCAATCGTTCCCACATTCGGTACGCGGATGGTCTGTCTTACTTCGGCATGGCCGATTATCGCTTCGCGGTACTTCGGCGCGAGCATGCCCTTCATCGCCGCTTCGACGTCGTTTATGCAGTCGTAGATGACCGTATACGTGCGTATCTCGACGCCCTGAAGCTTAGCCGATTCTCTCGCCGTTCTGTCAGCCGTCACGTTGAAGCCTATGATTATCGCTTCGGACGCCGCCGCGAGCATCACGTCGCTTTCGGTTATGCCGCCGACCGCTTTGTGTATGATCTTTACTCTGACCTCTTCGTTTACGAGCTTCGAAAGCGAAGCCGTTACCGCCTCGGCCGAGCCGCCGACGTCCGCTTTGACGATGAGGTTCAGTATCTTCGTACCGGCGCGTTCGTCTGACATGAAGTCTTCAAGCGTGGCTCTCGTTCTGCTGCCGAGCTCGGCTTCTTTTTCTTTCGCCTTTCTCTGCTCGGCAAGTTCTCTCGCCATCTTTTCATCCGCAACTGCGTCGAATCCGTCGCCCGCCGTCGGTACGTCGGATAGACCTATGATTTCGACCGGTACGGAAGGACCTGCGGATTTGACGTTTTCGCCTCTGTCGTTTTTCATCGCTCTGATGCGGCCGACAGCCGTACCGGCGATTACCGTATCGCCTGCGTGAAGCGTGCCGTTCTGAACGAGTACGGTCGCCACCGGACCTCTGCCGCGGTCAAGACGGGATTCTATGACTATGCCCTTCGCCGCTCTGTCGGGATTTGCTTTGAGCTCTTTCACGTCGGCGACGAGAAGTATGTTTTCAAGCAGATCTTCAAGTCCCATACCGGTCAATGCGGAAACGGGAACGCAGATCGTATCGCCGCCCCATTCTTCGGGAACGAGATCGTATTTAGTAAGCTCCTGTTTGATCTGCTCGGGATTTGCGTACGGCTTATCCATTTTGTTTATCGCGATGATTATCGTTACGCCCGCGGCTTTTGCGTGGTTGATCGCCTCGACAGTCTGCGGCATGATGCCGTCGTCTGCGGCGACGACTATGACCGCTATATCCGTCGCCATGGCGCCGCGCAGACGCATCGCCGTGAACGCCTCGTGACCCGGCGTATCAAGGAAGGTTATATCTCTTCCGTTTATTTTAACTCTGTAAGAGCCTATATGCTGAGTTATACCGCCCGCTTCGCCTTTGGTGACCTGTGTATGGCGTATCGCGTCGAGAAGCGACGTTTTACCGTGGTCAACGTGACCCATCACGCAGACTACCGGCGCTCTCGGTTTGAGCTGTTCGGGTTTGTCTTCGACTTCCGTAAACAACTTTTCTTCTATCGTTACGACTACTTCTTTCGATACGGCAACGCCGAGATCGTCGGCGATAAGATACGCGGTATCGTAATCGACTACGTCGTTTACCGTCAGCATCGAGCCCATCATCATAAGGCGTTTGACGACCTCGGCGGCGGTGACTTTAAGCCTTGAAGCGAGCTCGCCGACCGTGATCGCGTCCGGGATCTGAACGTGGAGCTGAGTGTTCTTCGCGTTTTCGAAAACTTCTCTCTTCTTCTTCTCTTTGCGTTCGATCTCTTTTTCGCGTTCGGTCTTGGCTTTCGTGCCTTTCTCCTGCTGCTGTGTGTTTTTCTTTTTGATCTTCTGACGGTCTTTTGAATAATTGTCGTCTTTATCGCTGATATAGCTGTTCAGCTTCTCGTCGTATTTGCCGAGATCGACGGAAGCGGAACGTGTATCGATGATCCTCGTTTTTTTGCCGGTCTTCGACGTTGAAGATCCGTCGGAACCGCCGCCCGTAACGGTTATGATCTTTGACTGACGCTCGCGTTCCGTCGGCTTTTTCTCCGGCTGCTTGGCCTTCTGCTGTTGCTGCTGGCGGCGGAACTGATCTACACGGCTTTGCTTCTGCTCGGGCTGAGCCTGTTCCTGCTTCTTGGTTTCCTGCTTTTCCGGCTTTTTATCTTCAGGCTTCTTCTCCCCGGGAGTTTTCTCCTCTTTCTGAGTTTTTTCCTCGGGAGCTTTTTTATCTTCCGGTTTTTTATCCTCGGGCTTTCCCTCCGCCTTTTCTTCTTTTTTGGGTTCTTCCGGCTTCGAACGGTGCTCGGGCAAAACGTCCGTTTTACCGGCGAGGTAATCTTCAAGCCCGACGATCTGATTTTCTGAGGTGAGCACCTCAAAGATCACGGCAAAATCGTCCTCGTCAATCGCCGACGTATGAACGGCGGCGCCGCCGGAATGAGCTTTCAGCAAATTGACGAGATCGTTATTTTTAAGTCCGAAATCTTTTGCAATTTCCGAGAGTTTGTATTTTTTGTTAGAAATCATAGATAACCTTTTCCGAAGCTTACATTGCAGACGCCTTGCGGCGTGTAAACTCCGGCTCCTTTCTTAGATCTTAGATCAAGGTAAAATGAAATGTGATAATTTATAGTGTGTTAATGACCGCGTTTGCAAGTCCTTCGTCGGTAAGTCCCACAGAAGCAACAGCTCCGCGCGAACCTACGGCTTTGCCGAGCGACTCCGAAGTGAAGCCGCATTTGACAAATCGGACTCCGTAGTGCAAGGCACAGTTCCCGATCCTTTTTTCGGTATTTGCGGAAGCGTCCGACGAGCAGATCGCGAGTCTGATTTTTCCGCTTCTTATAGCGTCGCAGGTCAGCTCCGTACCGATCACGATCCTGCCGGATTTTTTGCTTATGCCGATATACGAAAGCGTTTTACTGTTTTGCGGCATTTATCTCTTCTACGAGTCTTTGAAAAACGTCGTCCGGTATTTCGGCGTTCAGCGATCTGCCGAGCCTTCCGGTCTTTTTTGCGTTTTTGAGACAAGTCTCGCTTTTGCAGATATATGCTCCCCGTCCGGGACTTTTGCCGGTAAGATCGATCGAAATCTCGCCTTCCGGCGATCTTACTATCCTCAAAAGCTCCTTTTTGGGTTTGCCCTCTCCGCAGCCGGTACATCTGCGTTCAGGCGCTTTTTTGATCTTCAACTGTTGGTTTGCCATATCATTCGGCTTTTATATCTATTTTGCATCCCGTCAGCTTGGCGGCGAGACGGGCGTTCTGACCTTCTTTACCTATAGCAAGCGAAAGCTGATCTGGAGAAACGGTAACGTGAGCGATACGGTCGGTCTCAAACGATATATTCTTGACGACCGCGGGCGAAAGAGCCGCCGCAATGAATTCGGAAGGATCCTCGGAGTATTTTATAACGTCTATCTTTTCTCCGTTCAGCTCGTTCACTATCTCGGCGATACGCGCGCCTTTGTTGCCTATGCAGGCGCCTATCGGGTCGACCTCTTCTTTGGTGGAATATACCGCCATTTTCGTTCTCGAACCGGCTTCTCTTACGATGCCTTTGATGACGACCGTGCCGTCAGCTATCTCGGGAACGTTGAGCTCGAACAAACGTCTGACGAAGCCGGCGTGGACTCTCGATATCGTAACGAGTCTGCCCTTCGTTTCCTTGCTTACCTCGGTGATGAACACTTTTATGCAGTCGCCGACCTTGAAGACCTCACCCGGGATCTGCTCGTTTTTGATAAGAGCGGCGTTGCTCGTTCCGGTGTTGACTATAACGCTTCCGTTTTCGGGATCTATATACTCAACGGTACCGGTAACGATGTCTTCGCGTTTATTTTCGTATTCTTTCATAAGGTTTCCGCGTTCCGCTTCGCGTATGCCCTGAATGATGACCTGCTTTGCGGAGGTGGCGACGGTCCTTGAAAAGTTCTTGGTCTTTATCTCTTCCTTGACCTGAGAACCGAGAGTATATCTGCGGCTGAGTTTTTTGGCGTCCGCAAGAGATATTTCCGTAGCCGGATTTTCCGGCTGATCGACTACCGTCATTATCTTGAAAACTCTGCATTCTTTTTTGACCGGGTCGATGACCACGCTTATTTCCGCGTCGGGAAACGCCTTTTTGAAAGCGGTAAGGAGAGCGGCTTCGATCCTTTCGAGCATATACTCCTTCGATATCCCTTTTTCCGATTCGAGAGCGTCAAGGGCGTTGAATAATTCATTGTTCATCTTTTTTCTGATTTCCTCCTAAATCTGCTGATTTTATGTCAAAATAAATGTTTACCTTTGCAACGGCGGATCTTTCGAAAGACAGCCGCCTTCCGTCCGATTCGATGTTCACGTTTTCCGTAAGCGGCAAAAGCTTGCCGATAAACGTTTTCGAGCCTTCGTACGGCTTGTAAAGTCTGACCTCGACCGTGTCGCCTACGCAGCACTCGTAATGCCATTCGTATTTCAGTTCTCTCTCGATCCCGGGAGACGATACCTCCAACGTATAGCTTTCTTCGATCGGATCCGCTTCGTCAAGTATCGGATCAATCGCCCGGTGGAAGCGTTCGCAGTCGTTTATATCCACGCCTCCGTCCTTATCGATGGTATAGCGCAGAATGTATCTGCCGCCTTCTTTTACGTACTCCGTATCCCAGATAACGAAGCCGAGAGCGTCGGCGACGGGTTCCGCCAGCTCTTCTGCGATCTTAACGATATTCTTTTTCATAGCGCTCCGTTTTTTTACATAATTTCGGGGTGTGAGCCTTGCCCACACCCCATTCTATCTAACTTACGCTTTATTATATCATATAATTTTATAAAATGCAATAGGTTTCAGAAAAATAATTAAAATTATAGGAGATTTTTTATGAAATTTGTATACCGGTTCACAGCCGCGACCGGCGGTTATGTAAACCGAAGAATTTTTACGTTATTTCAAGGATGTTTTTTATCGATAAAAAATCCCGTACTTTGCGGTACGGGATCGGGATCAACCGATGAACATCTGAGTCCAGTAGTTTCCGGACGAGACGTAGCCGACGCCTATCTTCGTAAAAGACGCGTTAAGGATATTCGCTCTGTGTCCCTGAGAGTTCATCCACGCGTTGACGACCTCGGACGGCGTTCTCTGCCCGCAGGCGATGTTCTCGCCGGCGGTACGGTACTTCACGCCGAACGCTTTCATCATCGAAAACGGCGATCCGTAAACGGGGCTCGTGTGCGAGAAATAGCGGTTGTCGACCATATCCTGCGACTTGATCCGGGCGACTCTGCAAAGCTCGGGATCAGCCGTCAGCGGCGCAAGACCGTATTTTGCTCTGTACTCATTCGTCAGCCGCACGACCTCGTTTTCGAACTCCGAAACGGTAAGATCCGTCGGGTGTACCTCCGCCGGATCGTCGTATACCGGGATATGGAGTATATCGTCGGGATAGATCAGATCCGGATTTTCAACTTGAGGATTTGCCTCGATCATGGAATCGAGCGTTATTCCGTACCGTCTCGACAGCTTCCACATGGTATCGCCGCGTACGACTTTGTGATCGAAAGCCGCATTAGCGGCAACGGCAAACGCCGTGACGGTAATGACCGTCAGAACGACGGCAATAAATTTCTTCATAAAACCTCCGATCGGCGCTTTTGCGCCGCTTTAATTATCTGCAGAAAAAAGCGCCGTTATGAGGTTTTTATTGTTGTAAATTATGGTTTTACCGTTTTTATCTCCGCTTTGCCGGACGTGACGTCGGTGATCTTTGCCGTAAGCTTTTCAGCCGTCTCGGACGGAACGTTCAGTATATACTTTACTTTTTCGGTATATTCGGTCTTGTATTCCGGCAAATCGAAAAACGAAAGCTCGTATCTGACCTTTTCCGATATCGAAAACGGAACGGTTATTTCAATAACGTCGTACGATTTCACCGTCACCGTTTCAGCCGCTTCGATGCCCGCGGTCGCCGCCGCGGTATATGCGCGCAATAGTCCGGGCGCTCCGAGCAGTATACCGCCGAAGTATCTCGTAACGACTACCGCCGCGCCTTTGAGTTCTTTTTTCATTATCACGTTCAGCACCGGCAGACCTGCCGTGCCTTTCGGCTCGCCGTCATCGCTGTATCTCGTCATACCGTCGACCGTCAGATAAGCGTAAACGTTATGTCTTGCGTCGGGATATTTTTTCTTGACCGAGTCGACGAAAGCTCTCGCCTCTTCGTCGCTTTGGACCGGCGAAACGGTCGCTATGAAGCGGGATTTCTTTTCCGTTATCTCCGCCTCGGCGTAATGCTTTACTGTCTGATAAGGCGTCATTTCACATCTCCGAGCATTTTATTTACAGTACCGAGAGTCTTTTTGTCGACCGTCGCGGTCACAACTGCGTCGGAATCCTCGTAGCTCACGTCCGTAACGGAAGCGTTTGCGTAAAGGTAACTCAAAGCCGCGCCTTTCTGAGCCGGTATGCGGAAGGTGACCGTCTGTTTTCCGCCGTTTGCGGTGATCTCAAGCAGCTCCGTGAGCTTTTCGACGCCTTCTCCGGTAAGCGCGGACACGCATACTCCGAGTCTGTCGCGCGAACCCGGCGGCAGGATAAAGCCTTCTTCTCTTTGATCGCATTTGTTATACGCGTAGATTATCGGTTTGTCGGAAGCGCCGAGATCGCTGATGAGCTTTTCGGTAACTACCGTCTGCGACATATATTCCGGATCCGACGCGTCGACAACGACGAGCACCGCGTCGCAGTAAACTACCTCTTCGAGTGTGGATCTGAACGCTTTTATGAGCTGCGTGGGCAGATTTCTTATAAATCCGACGGTATCGGTAAGAAGTATATCCGTACCGCACGGCAAGGTATATTTGCGCGTGGTCGGATCGAGCGTTGCGAAAAGCTTGTCTTCGGCAAGTATGCCGGCGTCGGTCAGGCGGTTGAGAAGCGTTGATTTTCCGGCGTTCGTATAACCTGCCACCGCAACGCGGAATATACCGCTTTTATCGCGCTTTTCGCGCTTCGTTCTTCTGTTTTTCTCAAGCTCGTCTATCTGCTCTTCAAGCGCGGCGATGCGCCTTTTGACGTGACGTCTGTCCGATTCGAGCTTCGATTCGCCCGGACCTCTCGTACCGATGCCGCCGCCGAGTCTCGACATTTCGGTACCGTGGCCCGAAAGTCTCGGTATCGTATATTTAAGCTGTGCGAGCTCGACCTGAAGCTTGCCCTCGCCGCTTTTCGCGTGAAGCGCGAAAATATCGAGTATAAGCATCGGTCTGTCTATTACCCGAACTTCGCCTCCTATCGCGTCTTCGGCGTTTTTGATCTGCGCCGGCGACAGTTCGCCGTCGAAAATAACGAGCCCGGCTCCGGACGATTCGCATATATCGCGTACCTCCGTCAGCTTGCCTGTGCCGATATAAGTGCGGGGATCGGGAGACTCTCTTACCTGTACCACCTCGGCGCAGAGCTCGCCGCCCGCGGTATAAAGAAGCCGTTCGAGCTCGTAAAGACTCGCTTCGCTCTCCCTTTCGTCTTCGTCTTTGAGTCTGACGGATATAAGTACCGCCAACGGCGTTTCTTTATCGAATAAATTTTCCATAATACCCTCCTTTCGCATACAAAAAGGGCAGGACGATACAATACGCCCTGTCCCCGTTTGTGATCCGAAATTATTTGGCTTTGGCTTTCAGACGGTTGTTGAATTTATCAACGCGTCCGCCGCTGTCTACAAATTTCTGTTTTCCGGTAAAAAACGGATGGCATTTGGAGCAGATCTCAACACGCATATTGCCTTTGGTGGATCTGGTATGAACTACTTCTCCGCATGCGCAGGTGATCGTACAATCCGCATATTTCGGATGGATTCCTTCCTTCATTGTTAACACCTCTTATCTGATTTACAAAATCGCAGATGTTAGTATATCACACTTTTTTCATTTTTGCAATATGTTTTCAGCGATTTTTTTGAACTATTTGTAAACTATTATTTGCTTTTTTCGTTATGCTCTCTTTTTTTACGTCTTTTTATTGCCAAACCCGCCGCCGCGGCTCCGCCGACCGCCGCCGCGGACGCCGAGGCGATTATTATCGGAACAGCCGCCCCGTTGTTTTTTCCGCCGCCTATATTCTCCGTACCTTCTGTTTTTGCAGGTTTATTTCCGGTACCGGCGTCGGTCACGGTCTGCGACGCTTCTTCCGTTGCCGGTATTTCATTTGAGGACTCGGTAAGACGTTCGTACGCCTTTTGCAGAGCGTTTTCGGCATTCTCCGCTTGCAGTGCCGTGACGTACGATCCGTTCAGGATTTTCGCCGCGTCTCCGAGAGCGATTAGGAACTCGCGGTATGCGCCGGCACTGTATTCGCCGGATGAATTTCTGACCGACTTGTATTTTGAATACAGCTTTTTGAGACCGGTCCTGTCCGCCTTTTCGGGAGCGGATCCGGTCTTTGTATCGGCGTAAAGTCTTATCTCCGAAACGGTCTTGATCACTTTCTTGCCGGAGCCGCCCATAAGTATCAGTTTCACGTAACGGTAATTTCCGTCAAGCGTTTCGGCGACGACGGTCCTCCCGTTATCGGTAAATATGCTTTTTCCGGATACGGACGAATCGACGAGCACCGTCCAGCTTTCTCTGTCGGCCGATCCTTCGATCCTGTAATCCGGAGTTTCGGCGTCCTTGCCGGAAACGATCTCGATACCGCCGAGGTTTTTGGATCCGTACATATCCATTATGACAGTCTGAGTCGATTCCGACGCAAACGGCTTCCATTCGGTCGATATATCTCCGTCCGTCAGATTTGAGACGGTATCGCTCCCCTTGCCGTACGACGAATATACGTACCCGCCGACGCATTCGACGCCCGGATCCTGTATAACGCCTTTGATAACGGGACGATCCGTTTGCGCATCCGTATACGCTTTTGCCTCGACCACCGCCGCCCAGTTGCCGATCACCTCTTTGAAAACGAATTTTATATATCTGCATTCGTATTCTTTATCGAGATTCTCGACAAAAAGGGATTCGCTCGCCGTTCTCGGACTTTTGTTTGAACAGCTTTTTATTTCCGTCCACGTTTCGCCGTCGTCCGATACGAAAACTGAATAGGTCATATTGTTCGTGCCGGGGTACATTTTAAGCGAAAACGTATCGAATTTACGCGCCGATCCCATATCGAAGCTGATCCACTGCGGATTGTTCACGCTTGAGGCGCACCACCAGGTACTGTCTTTCCCGTCGATCGCCTTATCCGCGGAGCTGCCGCTGCCGCTCGAAGAGCTTGCCGAGGCTTTCGCCTTTTCAAGAACGTTGACTTCGCCTGCCGCCGCATATTCTCTTTTCGGCTCTGTCTCGTATTCGCCGAGGTCGGTCCTGCTCGTGACGAGAAGCGCCCAGTCGGAGGTATCCGGCTTTTCGGGTATTTTGTATACGCCGCCCGTATGATCTATATCGTCGCTTATCGGAACGAATTTTCCCGTAAGGACGTCATACCATTTTGCCGAGTATTTCTCGTTTTCGTTAAGACCTTTGAGTGTACCCGTCGTAAGGTTCGAATTGCAGAAATAAGCAACGTAAGTTTTGTTGTCTTCCGATGACGAAACGACTTTTGATTCGTCGCTGAAATCGGAATAGGTCTTGCTTGAAAATCTCGGTACGAGTTTGCTGAAATCAACGTATTTGAAGAACTTCGCGAGATATTTCATTTCGTACGAACCGGGCTTGTCCAGCCCCATATACCACGGTTCGGTACTGAATGTACCCATCCAGCCCGTACTGCCGGACGTTGACCAGCAGTTCGCCCATATACCCGTAACACCGTATGTGAAGCCGTAACTGCCGCAGAGGTTTGCCTTCCATGCGGCGACGCGCGAAGCGCTGTAACCGTTGAAGCCTCCGCAGTAGATATCTTCATAGTTCGCCTCGGTTTCGATAAACGGTTTTACGCCTTTATCCGATCTGCTGTTTTTCCAGTATCCCTGGTACGTGCTTTTTTTCGGTATCGTCGGCCCGTGACCGTTCTGCAGCGCGTAAAAATCGTGCCAGCTCTCTTTATCGAGTTTTCTGACGTATTCGTCGCTCACTTCGAGAGGGTACTGATGCGCCGTCTGAGGATGGTCGTATCCGTCGCCCTCGTCTGTTATACGCGCCGACGAGACCCAAGCGTTGAAATGCTCCGGTCCGGTTATCTCCTGAGCGGTGATCCATATCACGGGATACGCCGCGTATCTTGCCGTGAGATATCTCGAAAGGCGGTCGAGCGAATCCTGATCCATAGATTTTACCGTGCTCGAATGAACGCCGAAGCCGAGAGCGATCACCATGCCCTTTGCGGCAAGATAATCGAACATCCGGTCTATCTTTGTCGAAAACGTTTTCGGGTTTATCTTAGAATACTTTACGGTCCACAGAGACGGCTCGCCCGAGACGTCTCTCTGACCTCCTCCGTCGGATTCGGCGCCGTCAAAATAAGTCTGATATACGGTAAAGCCCTTATCGACTCTGTCGTTTACCTCGTGGAAAAACTGATTCCCGCATTCGCAGCCGGGATAATTGCATTTCGTTACGGATACGTAGTTCGGCGCCTGCCAGTTCGTATCGCCGAGCCAGTAGAACGGCGTGCCGTCGTCGTGAACGAAATATCTGCCGTTATCGGATATCTTTACAAATCCGTGGCGGTCGATATCCGTATTTCCGGTATTCCGAACCGCCGTGATACTGCCGGTCCTGTTATGAAGATCGGCGTTTTCCGTATCGGAACACGTTATTTTATAATTCCATATACCGGTCTTGGTCGGTGAAAAACGTACGCGCCATTCGCTGCCGCCGTTCCAGAAGCCGAACAGTTTTATCACCGTTCCGTCTTCGTGAACGAATTCGGCGTCTATATCGACGTCAAGATAAGGATTTTTATACTTTTTTTCGCTGTTGAGGATTATATCCGTTCTTGACCAGACTTCGGTTACAGTCATATCCTGCTCCTTGAACGCATACGCTCCGTTTGACGCCGCCGTCAGAATGCAGAGCGCAAGGGATACTATCACGATAAGTTTTCTTTTCATTTTGCCGTGTTGAATCTGAACGAAGCGCACGGTACGCCGGAGCTCGAGCAAAGCGTGAGCGATTCCGGGAAGCTTTCGTCTTTCACGGTATTGTAGCCGACGGATTTTATGACCGATCTCGACGTGATCTTTATCGAATCTGTTCCGACGATCTCGACGGTCAACGGATCAGCCCATTTGTTTTTAGCGTTTGTGATTATCTTTACGCCCTTGAGCGCGTCGCCTTCGGTCTTGAGTCCGTCGCCGACGTGGATGAATTTCACCGTGACGGTAAGCCCGTCGTCGGTTACCTCGTAAGACATCGGAACGGGTCCTTCCGTGTAATCGAGATCGCCCGTACCGTAATCGTTTGCAAGTATCATCGCGGCCATTCTTTCCGATACTTCCCATTTGTTGTACGGGTGCAGATTGTTTCCGTACGTCTTGTCTTTCCACGTATCGGCGGAAGAACAGATATGGGCGTTTTTCAGAAGCGACGGTATCGTTCCCATATTCATTCTGACCTGAGCGTAGTCGAAGTTTTCAAATATGGGAGGAAGCTCGACGATATATACCGGATAATCGTGATTTATCTGATCGTGTTTGTCGCGCAGATAATCAACGAGCGCCTTAAAGCGGTTCGCGTATTCGGTATTGTTCTTGTTCGAAGCGTTGCAGTCCGATTCGCCCTGATACCATATCAGACCTTTGATCGGCATATTCTGGAACGAATACATCGCGTGGTTATACATGAACGACGATCCGTGCGGATTTACGCCCGCCGCGGTGTAAACGCCGTTCTTCGCCCTGCTTACTTTCAGAGCGTCGCGCACTTCGTTCGGCAAAAAGCCGTGAAGAGCCGCTCCGGCCGCGTCAAATTCGATCATGCCTATCGGTATGCTGCGTTCAAGACCGTTATAAAGCATCACAGCCGTAAAATATCCGACGGCTGAAAATTCGTAAGCTCCCTGCTTCGGCTTTCTCCAGCCGCGCTTCGGCACTACGTCTTCGCTTACGTCGTTGGTGCCCCACGTTATACCCTCGAGATCGGTCATCGTGACTCTGTTCAGGCGGATCTGCATATCGTTGCTGATCTCGACTTTTCTGCCCGGTTCGCTCGCGAGCGGCTCCGCCATTATGACGGATACCGGATACGCCACGTTCGACTGACCGACGATCCAGTAAACGTCGCCTACGAGAACGTTCTCGTACTTGTATTCCGCGCCTTCCGCTCCGAATACGCGAAGAGTCTGACCCTCCGTGTTTTCGGGAAGCCTGCCGCCGAGCGTGATCAGCCAGTGACCGTCTTCTATGACGTCGGCTCCGTGCAGACCGCTGAATTCTGCTTCGACCCGCTTGCCGTTCTGACTTTCGTCAGCCCAGCCCCAGATCCTTATATATTCGTTTCTCTGCAGTATCATATCCGAACCGAACGCACGGGATACGGTAAACGCGGAAGCGGGTTCCGCATTCATCGCTTCAAGATCCTCCGTGAGCACCGGTTCCGTAATTTTTTCGGTGACCTCTTCTGTCGTAACCGGTTCGGTTTCGGTCTCTGTCGCCTTTTCCGTTTCGGTCGCTTTTTCGGTTTGAACCGCCTTTGTCACGGTTTTTTCCGTCGTTGCGTTTTCCGCCGGATCCGTATTCGCGCACCCCGTCAAAACTGTCAGGCACATGATGACGGCCAATACGATCGTCGTTATTTTTTTCATAACAAGCCTCCGATGTAATGATTTGATATCATACTATCATAACAAGGCGGAAAAGTCAAGTTTTTTTTATAATCTGCTTTCTATCTCGGCTTTCAATCTTTCTATTATCCTCTTTTCGAGCCGTGAAATATACGATTGAGAAACGCCGAGCAGATCGGCGACTTCTTTCTGCGTCAGTTCTCTGCCTCCGCGCAGACCGAAACGAAGCTCGATTATCTGCCTCTCTCTTTCGTCAAGCGCTTCGACAAGGCGTTTTATCAGCTTTTTTTCTTCATAGTCTTCAAGCCCCTTTGAAACGGAATCGGGATCCGAGCCGAGCACGTCGCCGACGAGAAGCTCGTTTCCGTCCCAATCCACGTTTATAGGCTCGTCGAGCGATATCTCGGCTTTCAGATACGTATTTTTCCTTATAAACATCAGTATCTCGTTTTCGATACAGCGCGAGCAATACGTTGCAAGCTTTATGTTTTTGTCTTCTTTGAACGTATTCACGCCTTTTATAAGTCCTATCGTGCCTATCGAGATCAGATCTTCAATGCCTATGCCCGTACTTTCGAAGCGTTTCGCGATATACACCACCAGGCGCAGATTATGTTCGATAAGCAGCTTCTTCGCGTTCGGATCAGTCTTCATTCTGCAAAGCGCCTCGTTTTCCTCTTCAGCCGAAAGCGGAGGCGGAAGCGACTGCGGACCGTTGATGTAGAATAACAGGTCGTTGTCGTCAATTTCGGCGATCTTACTGATTCCGAACAGTCTTTTGATGAAAAACAGTAATTTCATATTACCTCCTTTTATATACACAGCGAAGACGGGACTATACCGTCGCTGTCACCCGTTTCGGTACTGCGTACCGCCGCGATCACCGCCCGTCTTTCCACTCCGTTTATTATCACTTTGTCCGGCAAGAAACCCGTCAGAAGGCGCGATCCTCCGACTCCTTTTGACGGTATGATCCTCATTTTACCGGCAGTCTTTGACAGAGTTTCGTCGCCGAGCGCCTCAAGCAGATCGCCGTGAAGGCACGGCGCTATCTTTTCGAATCGTACGATTATCACCGGATCGCCCGACGCCGGTTCTCTTATCAGCGCTCCGCTGTCGGAAAGGCACCTGAGTATGACCGTCACGCCGTCGTTTATGACCGTCACGTCGCACGTCTTTTTTTCAGACTGCCTTCCGAAAATTCTGCCCGTTACGTAAGAGGCGGCGAAGCTGACCGCTCCGAGTATCAGAAACGTCGCAAGCGATATATCGGAAAGACGCGGCGCGACGTCGGAATTGAGATTTATACCGCGGCCGAGTTTGCAAAGAAGTATGTAAGAAGCCGTTACCCCTCCTCCGAGAAGTATCGACAAGCCGTAAAAGAGCGCCGCCGTTTTGAAAAAAAGCAAACCTTTCATTTTCGGATATGCGATCAAGCACATTAAAAGCGACGCGGCTGTTCCCGATAATACTGATAACACGGCGTTATCAATAAACAGCGCTCCGATCGAGTAAGCGCCTCCGAATGAAGCGGCGAGAGCCGTTCTGACGCCGCCCGCTTTGACGTGCATTATTTTCGACGTACTGAAAAGCACGAGAAAATCCATTGAAAAATTTATTATGAAATATACGTCCCCGTAGATAACTTCGCCGTCCATTTTTTCACCTCCGGCAGTATTATATACCGCCTGTTGTGAATAAAAACGCGAAATATGAGTATAACGAAAAAACAGCGGACTCACCGCTGTTTTCGGTTATGCCGTTTATTAACGCCCCGTTCTTTAATTCATTATCCGCAGCGTCGGAGAAAAGTCAAGCCGCGGTGTTTTTTCCGCCGCGGCCGTCGTTATTTTATTTACTCGGAACGTATTCGGTAAAGACTATTTTCAGCGTGAGCGTTTCACCGTTACGTTTCACAACGATCTCGGCTTCTTCGCCTGCGTGGAACTTCTGTATCGTTTTCTTTACCTCGCTGTAAGCGCTCATCTCCTTGCCGTTGATCGAAACGATCTTGTCTTTTTCTTTCATCCCGGCTTTTTCAGCGTCGGATCCTGATCCGATCGAAGCGATATAAACGCCGAATTCGGAAAGGCCGTATCTGCGCGCCGTATAAGAATCGTTCACCTCGAGCATCGTTACGCCGAGCATGACTCTGCCGCGGACGTAACCGTATTTTATCAGATCCTCGATTATCGGTACCGCCGTATCGGAAGGTATCGCAAAGCCGATGCCTTCGATATCTTCGCCGGACGATTTTGCGTTCACTATACCGATACATTCACCGGACATATTGAACAGACCTCCGCCCGAGTTGCCGGGGTTTATAGCCGCGGTCGTCTGCATCAGCGTCATTTCCTGATCTTCGATCGTCACGGTACGGGCGAGCGCCGAGATTATGCCGTTTGTAACTGAGCCGCCGAGCGAACCGAGCGGGTTTCCTATCGCTATGACGCTCTCGGCTACCGTAAGCTTTTCAGAAGAGCCGAACGTTGCAGGCGTAAGTCCCGTTTCATCGATCTTTACTATCGCTATATCAGTAACGGCATCTTTGCCGATGAGAACCGCTTCGTATATCTTGCCGTTTCTCAACACTACGGTTATCGAGGTCGCGCCGTCGATAACGTGGTTGTTTGTGACGATATAACCGTCTTTTGTCACTATAACGCCCGACCCCGCGCCTTTCGCGACGTACTGCTGCAAAAAGCTTCCGGCAACGATCTGCTCGGTTCTTATCTCCACGACCGAATCAACGGTCATGGCGGCGACGTCGGTCATGGCGTATTTGTTCTTCGAATCGCCGACGTTTATCACGAAAGCGGGATCGGTAACGGCGATCGGAGCGGTCTTATCCGTTTCCGCGGGTTTTTCCGTATCCGGGGCGTCATTCGGTTTGTCCGTATCTTCCGGATCCTTCTGATTGCCGTGATCGTTGTTTATTTCGGTCGTCGTTTCCGGCTTTAACGGCTGATTCGCTCTGCTGCTTATCATCATGCCGACTATCAGCGCGCAGCAGGCGCATATTATCGCAAGAGCCGATATTGCGGCAAGTATCGCTATTACGGCGCCGGAATTATTGCGTTTTTTCTCTTTCTTTTGCGTCCGGTAAGACGGAGCGTTTCCGGACTGTCCGATCCCCGCGTCCGTATAAACTACCGTAGTCTCGGGCTTTCTTTCGGGCTCGAACGTTTCTTCCGTTTCTTCCGTTTCTTCGTCAGACGCTTTTTCCGGATCATCTGCCGCGTTTTCTTTGGTATTTTCCGCCGTCGTTTCGGACTGCGCTTCTTCCGGTTCTCCGTTTTGTTCTTCGATTTTTATTTCTTCTTTTCTCTCTTCGGATACTCTCTCTTCCGATCCTTCATCTTTTATTTCGTCATTAAGATCGTTCATGATGTTTCTCCTTTCTTCCCGATCGTGTTTTCATTATAAAACACGAATGTGATAATAATTTGAAATGCTCGTGGTTTTATATTGAAATTATTGTGTTAATTTAACGTTTCGTAAATCGCGGCGGCTTTTTTGCCTTCGGCTTCGAGGTTTTTAACGTGATCTCTGTCGGTTATGACGCCCGTTCTTTTGTTTTCGCATTCATAAATCGCAAGGACCTTCTGCTTCGTTTCCGTTCCGATCGTCTCGCCGCGTGTAAACCGGTAGTTTTTACTGATCCCGCTCATCGCTTCCGCCGCGTCGTATATTATAGCGGCGGCGGTGGGTATCGGACCGGCGCCGAGACCGGAAAACAGTACGTCGCCCGCGTTTTTGCATCTTACGAGAATACCGTTGTTTACTCCGTCCGCGCAGTAAAGCATGTGCTCCGACGATACGAAGCACGGCTTGACGCCGAGAAGCATGCCCTTTTCGGTCTTTTCGTAAAACGCCACGAGCTTTATCTTGCCGCCGAGAGCTTCCGCCGCGGCGAGATCTTCATATTTTACGTGTTCTACGCCTTCGGTGATCACCGTTTCGGGCGGTACGAGTCTGCCGGTCGCGCAAGCCGCGAGTATGACGATCTTCCTCGCCGCGTCTTTACCCGTGATATCCGCGGTGGGATCGGGTTCGGCAAAACCGAGCCTCTGCGCGTTTTTGAGAGCGTCTTCAAAAGAACAGCCGTGTCTGCTCATTTCGGTCAATATATAGTTTGTCGTGCCGTTCACAACGCCGTATATCGCCTTAACGTCGTCGGTCGAGAGACTGTCGCGGAGCGGACGTATTATCGGTATGGTACCGCCGACGGCGGCTTCGAACAGATAGTATACGCCGTTTTCTTCAGCCGTACGCAAAAGATCCTCGCCGAAAGCCGAAACGACCTCTTTATTCGACGTCACCACGTTCTTCTTTGCCGCAAGAGCTTTTTTCGATATCTCGTAAGCCGCTCTTCTCGCGCCGGTCACTTCGATAACGACGTCGATCTCGGGATCGCGGCATACGATATCGAAATCGGTTATATGCATATCGCCGTATTCGGAATCCGGAAAAGAACGCAGATCGCAAATATATTTGAGACCTTCGTATTCAGGCGCTTTCGCTTTTATTTTTTCATATTCTTGTTTAAGAAGACGGCAAACTCCCTGTCCGATATTGCCGAATCCCACGACAGCAACTTTTTTCATATCATCGCCCTTTCGATTTAATTTTTCAAATGTCTTTTATAAGCAGCAGTTTTCCCCGCCCGACGGATATCTCCGCTCTATCGCCCTTCACTTCATTACTCACGCCGTAAGGATATTCGCACGTGATCATTGCGCGGTCAAGATCGTATAACGCGCCCCTGACGGTGATATCTTCAGCCGTGCCGGTGACGTTCAGAAGCGAGAAATAAGAATATTTTTTATCTACGTATTCGGTTTTTTCCGACACGACGCACATATCCGAAAAATCGTCCGACGCTTCCGCCCGTATTCCGAGCGAGTGCAGATACAGAAGTATCGCAACGTTGCCGAGCGTATGATCGAGCCTTCCGCCGATCACGCCGACGAGCAAAACGTTGTCAAAACCGCGCTTTACCGCCTCTTTTGCGGCGTAAAACGTATCGGTATCGTCCTTTTCATGCGGCAGAACGATGATCTCGGTATCTGTATCAGGCATTTCGTGCGAATCGAAATCGCCGATTATGAGATCCGCCGCTTTGCCGAGGCGTTCCTCGTGATAAAGCCCGCCGTCACAGTAAATAAAGTAATCGTCCGTGCCGAATTTGCTTTTGATCCTTTCGTAATCGCCTATCGGCGCCGCGCCGACGATCACGCATCTTTTCTTT
>JAEEGL014841324.1_pt1 | contig 18395 bp, 32 predicted proteins | sample 9134231 | NCBI WGS metagenome assembly JAEEGL01 (sample SAMN16246548, study PRJNA631951) | gut metagenome | biome: gut microbiome; feature: rumen; material: fiber-attached | host: Bos | place: Iran: Karaj | collected 2018-10 | reverse complement strand
CCTTGCCCTTTTTCAGAGTCAGACCGTCATTGTTTTGAAGCTTCAGAATCGAACGAATGTTAATCATTTTTTTATCCCCTTTTCTTTTTTCTTTGGGAGTCCTTCCGGCCCTTCCGTGCCTTTGGCTTCGGCGCTCACCGGACTCCCTTGCCCTTTCTGGCTCTAATGTATCAGATAAGTCCGGATTTGTCAAGCCAAAAAATAGCGGCGAAAAGGCAAGTAAATTATACAAAATGCACAAATGCCTGCCCGGGCAGATTCTTTAGACAAAAAATTCAAAATGTCTATACATTCTGGATAGGCGGTGTGTGGGGGCGAGGTGGGTGGGCTGAACCTTGTTAGTTAATTAACAAACAATCTCCTCCATTAAAAAAGAGGACTTTTTAAAAGTCCTCAACCTCACTCTCGTCAAGAGTGAAGAGATAATCAGGATCATAATTTCCGAAGCGGTCAGCAGCCCACTGCTCAACCTCAGCGAAATCATTGAACTTTTCATCAGAGACGCAACCGCCGAACTTATCATAGTAACCGTAGAACATTTTTTAAATCTCCTTTTCTTTATTGTGTCTTTATTATAGCATAGAACCTGTCTTAAAATCTTCCCTTGGTTCCCGCTTTAGGCGGGAACCTTAGAGATGAGCTTGCCGTGCTTACGCACCTCGTGACCAAGCTCACAGCGGGACATCCCGCGGCACCAACACTGGTAGCCATCCGCAAAGGTGAAGCAGTAAAACATTTTGTATTCCTCCTTGATTGATTTCTTGAGTATAAATTACCACAGCTGTCCGGTAATGTCAATAGGTTTTTTATTATTTTCTACTGTTAATTAATTGTGGCACATTAGTTAGAATTCTAAGTATTTTTCGGCTATTGGTTAGTCATGTCTAACTAAAGGGCGACCTTCCCCTCCTCTCTTCCGGATGGCTCATCTGAGCATCTATAAATTACTACATTTGTCCGGTAAAGTCAATAGTTTTTTATCATTTTTTTTAAAAAAAGTAGCGGTTTTTTATGCCGCTACTTTCTGCCAAAGCTCTGTATTGTTATTGTAATTGATCATGTTCCAAAGCTGTTTAGGCATTTTAGTTGTTCCGGTTGCTCTTCCGTAAACTGCAAGGGCTTGTTTTACGCTTGCGATCCAAGCGGTAACGATGATGCCATGAGAGTCAATGATAACAATTACGCCGGTATCGGTGAGAGTAGTTGTGCAGTCTGTTCCTTTCTTATCAGTGGTCTCAACGACAGGATTTCCAAAGCCGACAGTTTTATTAATGATGTTGAATCTTGTCTGTCTGTCTGCTATTACATGATAGCTAACTGCTGTTAAATCAATGGCTTTCATTTTTTTATTTCCTTTCTTCTTTGTTTTCTAAGGCTATTATACACGATAACCCGGGCAATGTCAAGCCAAAAAATAGCGGCTAAAATGCAGGTAAATTATACAACATGCACAAAGCCAAAGTGTATAAACAAAATTTTGAAAATGTCTAAACATTTCGAGACGCCGGCGCATAGGGTGGGTATGGGTGGGCTGAAGTAGTTAGTCTGAGCTAACAACGCGGCTAAAAAAGAAAGAGCTGATTAATCAGCTCTTACAGAGTGAAGTAGATGTTAAGCATTTCAACGGTCACGCCTGCTTTCTGCATCCAGTAGTTCAGGCGAGCTTTAGGAGCTTCTCCCATCAGCCAAGCGTTGAAGTACAGGTCAAGGTGATCGAAAGTGTTGTCATCCATCTCAGCAAAGATTTCGTCAATCTTGTCAATCCCAAGAGCGGTCAGGGTTTCAACCTCGGCGGCAGTCCAGTCATAACGAGCGATGATTTCAGCAGTAGTCATTTTTTCAAGTCCTTTCCGGTTTGATTGGGTTTTCCTTCCCTCTTTCTGATTATGATTATACCAGAAATTTTACAAAAGTGATGAACAAATTGTGAACAAATCATTCATAATTAACATCTTAAGAATTTTGACATTTAACCCAATGTGTCTAAATTTGTTAGTCATGACTAACAAAGCGGCGACCTTCCCCTCCACTCTTCCGGATGGCTCATCTGAGCATCTATAAATTATCACATTTATCCGGTCTTGTCAATCCCTTTTTTACAAAAAAAAAGAAAGTCCTCAAAGAGATTTGAGGACTTCAATGATGTTGTTTACGTTGTAGGCTTTACCAGTCCAAGCCTTGCGGTTCGGCTCTTCATCATCGAAAAGAATGTCATTTTCAGTTCTTGCGAACTGAGCCTTGCAGGTTCCATACTTCACGATGTTGATTTCGTTGAACTTCACAGAACCGAGGTGCTTTCTGAGCCAAGTCTTTTTTGTTTCGGTGACTCTTGCATCATAGTCATCAGAGCCACACTTGCTGAGCCAAGAGATAATCACGATTTCATGTCCTGCGGCTTGAAGCTTGTTGAGCTGTCTTGCCAGAACGTTCATGTTCAGCATTACTTCAGCTTCACGGTAAGGGCGAACATCTTCAGCAATCAGATTTTCAGGCCATCCCTCTACCTTGTAGAGATTAGCAATTGTACCATCCATGTCGAAACAGATACGCATTTTTTTGTTCCTCTCTTTCTTTCTTTCTGGCTATAGTATAGCACATAACCTGTCCAAAAAAACTCCCTCGATTGATGAGTTGTAGGAAAACTTCATGAAACGTTTCATGTCAGCAAACCCGGGCAAATTAGTCAAGGCTAACTTTCATTTTCTACATACAATATTATGTGGGCGGGAAGGGTGGGCTAAATTTGTTAGGTTGAGTTAACTAAGCGGCTAAAATTAAAAGGACTTTTTCAAGTCCTCTTAATTACTGTTTTACAGCTTCGATCTTGTAAGAATCAAAATGAAAATGAACATTAGTGCTATTCTTGCACCATTCGCCATGAGCTTCAGCCTGCTCATAGGTTTTGTAGACTTCAAGTCTTTTCTCGTTTTCTCTTGTCAGCCACAGCAGATATTTCATGATTTTTAATCTCCTTGTCTTATTTTATTTGAAACTCTGGAAGAGCTTTTTTCAGCTCTTCCAGTAGGAGCCTACCAGCTCCCAACCGCCGAACTGCGGCAGGAAATCGGCGGGAGCCTCGATCTTGGCGCCGGTGATAGTAGACTTCCAAATATTAATAAGCTTCATTGTTTTGATCTCCTTTTCTTTTTCTTTTGTGGCTATAGCTTACCAAATAAAACCGGATTTGTCAATAGGTTTTGATCAATCTTAAGAATTTTTACACATTGCAAAAAATGTCTAAAAAGGTTTTGGGCAAGTAATTGATAATAGTTTAACAATCTTTCTCTGTTGGATTTAGTCGAAGCTAATTTTCATTTTATGCACACAGTATCGTATGGGCGGGAAGGGTGGGCTAAACTGTTAGCCTGAGCTAACAAATTTAGCGGCATGAAAAAAGGACTCTTGTTTGAGTCCTTTAGTCGATGACATTGCAGTCATCATCCTCAATCCAGAGGTCTTCCGGCTCGATGTACAAGCCCTCATGCAGAACCTCGTCGATTACTTTTCTCGCTTCTTCGAGATCGTTGGTCTCAAAGATAACCTCGGTATCAGTCCCCCACGCGTTTTCTACAACTTGCCAAACCTGATACTTCATTTTTTTTATCTCCTTTTGTTTTGTTGTCTCCTGTCTGGAGCATCTATAAATTACCATACTTGTCCGGTAAAGTCAATAACTTTTTTTTGAAACCACTTATTACTATTTTGTAATAAGTAGTTAGGTAACTCTAACTGAAGGGCGACCTTCCCCTCCTCTCTTCCGGATGGCTCATCTGAGCATCTATAAATTACCACATCTGTCCAGTCTTGTCAAGCTTTTTATAAAAGAAAAGCGAGGATTTTTTTATCCTCGCTTGTAATGTTTTGTGCCGATCTCATACTTGAGTCCGATGTATTCGCAAGCTTCAATCGCCCAAGCCATAACCTGCATTGTAATTTCTGCCGCTTGCTCGTACTTTCTGCCTTGCTCGATGTGGTACAGAAAGTGGTCGTTCTGGATTTGCTCAAAGCCGGCTCTCTCCATTTTTACTCTTACCATACTTTCAATCAAGCGGCGTTCTGCGGTAGTCTCATCGTGGAGAATCAGATAACCCGTGCACTGGAAGCAATCTCCCTGCCTGATAGAAGCAAGCCGCCGAGCAGGAGTTTTGCCGCTTGTTTCTCCGATTTTCCAGTAACCATTTTTTCTGTTCTTGTAGTCAAAACCTGTGTAAAAGCAACCCATCTTTAAATCCTCTTTTCTATGTTGTCTCCTGTTTGGGAGCATCTATAAATTACCAAAAAAGTCCGGAGTTGTCAACCCCTTTTGAAATATTTTACACTGTTAATTAATTGCGGCAAATTGGTTAGAATTCTAAGTATTTTTCGGGCATGAGCGCGGTTAGAGTCCTTTAATCTTTTTCTATTGGATTTCTTCAAAAGTAGTTTTTATTTTGTGTGTTATACCTATGTAGGGGCGGGATGGGTGGGCTAAAGTGTTAGCCTTGACTAACAAAACTGGCGGCATGAAAAAAGAGGATGATTACTCATCCTCTCCCATGTCTTCACGAACGGACACCCAAACCGAACCAAACAGGAAATACATTCCACATTCATCTTCTTCATACACATCCGCGGAAGCAAGAAGGGAATCAAGTTCATCAGATGCGGCGAACTGAGTCACGTGATAATCGCCATCGTAGTCAACATAGAAGGAAAGCACCATGGAATCTTCAAGAGTGGTAAGCAGTTCAAACATTTTTGTAATCTCCTTTTCTTTATTGTGTCTACATTGTATCACATAACCTGTCCAAAAATCTTCCCTCGGTTAGGGTCAAAAGTTGTTGACAAATCCGGTTTTATTTGGTAATACATACTTGTAAATAATAAATCACAAAACAAAGGAGAACAACAAAATGACTACTACTCGCGAGATGAACACCGCTCAGGCTTCCTACTACTTCGCCGCTGGTTATCACTTCTTCGTCGGTTCTTACTACGGTGAGACCGAGGTTGAGACCTTCGAAGAGGTCTTCGATGCTCTGACTGTGGAGCAGAATGAGGAGTGGCTCTATGTTGAGTCCGTCACTGTGGATGAGTCCACTCACTCCGTTCACATCTTCATCGGGAACGATGAGTGAGCGGCAGGGATCTCGTAAGAGGTCCTTTTTTAATATTGAATAATTAGTTATGTCTAACTCTTTTTATTATTATCTAAATATTATTTTGTTATTTATTCTTTGTTCGTTTCATCTAAATGAAAGTCAGTGAGTCAAACTCTTGTTAGGTGAGACTAACTCTTATTAGGCCTCTCTTACTGACGTTAGCTGTACCTAACAACTATTAGATGGCACTAACAGTTGTTTATTACTACTAACAATAATTAGTATTACCTAATAACTGTTAGATAGTATTAACTCTTGTTAGCTACAACTAATTCTTGTTAACTATAGCTAACTATAGTTAGTCATGACTAACATTAATTAGTTAAGACTAACCCCTGTTAGTTAAGACTAACTTTTCGGGAGAGTAAATGCGCGGACTTTAGCACACTAATTCGTTAGCGATTTAGCGCTTTAGCGTATTAAAGTGAGTTCGGGGGTTAGACGAGGCTAACAACCTAGAGGGGTTTTTAATGGCGTTAAAATTTTTCCAAGAGAAACGTACAAATATTTTTCACAGAATGTGTTAAAGTATAATTGTATACATGCGTAATTGTATGTATGTGTAACTGTATACACGTCTACATGTACAATTGTATACATGTACAATTGTATACATGTCTACGTGTGTAATTGTATACATGTATTACTGTGTGTATGTATACACTTTAGTTCGCTAAACTTTAACACTTTAGCGTGTGAAAGAATCGGGACTTCAAAATTTTGTGCAAAATGACGATAAAAAAACTCTTGACTTTCTGCCGCGAGTATGATATAATATTTCGGTGGTTAGTCGTGGGTAACCGCATCACACGAGCTAAAGACATTGTGAATTTTTTAACAAGAGCGGACGTCCTACAAAAGATTGTTAGTTAATTAATTAACAAGCCCGGCAGGCATGCTACTTATTTTTCTTGTGGCGCGGGAAGGACAACAAGACTGCCTTGAAATACTTTAGTACTTTAGCGAAGTAAAGAGCCGGCCGATGCAATACAAAGATTGGTTACAAACGAGGAGGCGCAGGTTCTTTAAGAGGAAGCAGAAAATTCTGGATTAGCACTGAGGAGGTGAGAGTGCCAAAAGAGTATAACAATTACTTCTTCTCTCTTGGAAATACATGAAGTAATTTGTTCTTTAATACTTTAGCGTGTGAAAGTATCGTGACGTGGTGAGCTTAGCTTCTCTTTCTTCTGTTGTTTGCTATTGGTGTGTTCTTTGCTACTATTGTGTTGATCTGTTGTTTGTCTCTTTGTTTGTTATTGTCTATTGGTAGTGTAGTGCTCTATTGCTTGTGTTAGTAAGAGCGTTGCAGCGTGAGAAGACCTAGGGTTGTAGAAGAAGAGCGGTTGTTACTATTTTGTAACTATTTATTTTAGTAGATGTATTGTATTAACAAATAGAGCAAATGTGTGGTTAAGAAAAAAGTTTTAATCTTGTTGCTAAAAACAACAATAGGGTTAAATAGTGACGTAGGGTTAAATCTGATTTTTAGATATTTTACTAGATTAACTAAAAATGTAAATAGCCCCCTCCCCCTCCTTGCATCCCCGGGTTGCGGGAAAATGGTCTGGGTGCAGTGATGGTCGATTTTTGCTGCAAACTTTTGGCTATATATATTATATACAAATACGCTTCGCTACGATGGAAAAGGAGACGCTTACTATAAGGGGAGTGAGTTGCAATTATAATTTGCATTAAAGAATTTTTTGCAATAGGGGGTATATCTATTAGGGGGTTTGAAAATTTTTATAAAAAAATTTTTAAATGAAACGAGCCAAAAAATAAGTATTGGTGGTTTCTCCGATAACTTTTGCCCCTACGGGGTCCCCCCCCCCCCCCCCCCCCCCCCCCCTGATCATTTACAAAAAATTTTTTTTCTGCGCGTATGCCGGGGGGTGTGGTTTCGGGAAAAATTTTTATTCTTTTACATATATATATATTACGTGGAAATCCAACTTTGTCAATCATTTTTTAATTCGATGATACGATGATAACAAAAATATTAGGAAAAAAATTTTTTTCTCCTAATATTTTATAATTTTTTTATAATGTATCGTTTTACAATCGTTCAACTAATTTTTCTGGTAACTCTATCCCCAGCTCTGTTAATACCTAAGCCGCAATCGCATACTAATTATCTTTTACTTTATGATTTGTAAAACAAATATACTATTCTCCATTATCATGATTTAATACAAAAAATTCTAATTCATCATTAGTATTAATTTCTAGTCGATCTCTTAATCCTTTAGGGATTCCCACACGACCTAAACTATCAATTTTTCTACTAACATTTTCACTTACTAAGTTCATTTATTTCTCCATTTCCATACCAACTCGCCAAAATATGACGATGACAAAAATCTTCAGGTTTTTCGTAACAACACAAAACTATATCACAACCAATAGCCGCAAAAAAATCATTTAATACTTTACGAGTAATACCATTTTCTTGTAATTCTTGAATATATTGCCAAGCAAAAACTTTTTTATCAATATCTCCATTTTTAAACTATTTTAAAAGCTTTTCACTTGGCGCTAAACTTTTTATTTCTAATCCAGTCCAATTTTTTGGAGGAAAACGCGTAATACTCACAGCTATGCTGTTCGCTGGAAAATTTCTCCAATTGGCAAAATATGATGTATAAATCATTGCGTAATTTCCGCCTCGTTTCTATAAGGACATTTTAAAAACTTTAAACAAAACATATTGCATTGCGCTTCTTGCCCATCACATGGCTCAATCTGCTCAAACCAAAGCCAAAATGCTTTATCACAAATTAATGCGGTTTCATCTTGACTATGCGTTTGGGCAAAAAAGATTAAGGCATTATATCCATAATTGTCTAATATATATTGCCCTTTCCAAATTTCTCGATTACACATATATGTATCTCGATAAGATTTTGCTAATGTATATTCTTTTCTTAATTCATCAGGCCATTCTTCTAAAGGCACTATATCAAAATGAGTAATTTTATGCCCTTTATCATCTATTGTTTCCCATTTTTTATTAATTTCATCTTCACAAGCTTGCATCCATTCCCAAGGATCTATAATATCCTATGTATCACAATAATAATGCCAAGCCATATCAGCATCTAAAACGCTTGCTCCATTATCAGAAACCATTATAATATACAACTCCTTTATCTATTAATATTTTATTATATTTTTTGGAAATTGTCAATTTTGTTTAATTTAATCTATTGACTTTTGAATTTTTTTTTGGTAGAATATTTGTGTAATAAAAGATGATTTTTTATTACACTTTTTAGATGGAGGTTGATAATTTGATTAAGTTAGATTACTCTCTTGAAAAACCAGAAGATAGAAATGAATTAGTAAAACAAATTCTTCAAGAGAATCCAGAACCTAATGAAAAATATTTAGAAATTCTGGCAGACTATCTTATTTTATGTATGGAAAAACAAGAGAAAAAAGAAAAAAAGATACTAACTGAAAATCGAATGACTACAGTAAATAAACGTGAAACCTCTTTTGAAGGACTTGTCTCCCAATTTGAAAATGGTGAAGATGGTATATATAATTTAGTAACTAATGATAAAAATGTAATATTTCAACCAAAGATAACAATAACAAAAAAAGATTTAGAAGAAATTGCGCCATTGCGTCAATTAAAAGAAGCAATTCATATATGGGAAGAAAAAGCTAAAACTGCAAGTGGGAAAGATGCGTTTATTATCAAAAAAACTTTAATAGAATTACGCAAAGATCAATATTTAATTAAAAATGCATATCGAAGACCAATAACTCCTATTAAATTAATACATTCTAAACATATTATTGAATTAGATGGAAATATTTCTATTGATAATAATACTGGAGATATAAAGTACTCAGGTTTTACTTTTCTTGATCCTAAAGTATGTGAAGCTATTTTATGTAATTATTCAAAATTAAAAGAAGATAGTTGGGGTAATTTTGAAAATGATACTTGGTATGTCATAAATGACTTTGAAAAAATTTGTGATAAAGCTTTATAGAAATATCCAATGTATATGCGTATAGTAGAATGTAAAATTGATGGGATGTCTAATATTCAAATTCAAGAAACTATACAATTTGAATTTGGCATTAAACATAGTATTGAATATATTTCATCATTATGGCGTAATAAAATTCCAAAATTAATTGCAGAAACCGCCGAAGATGAATGGCTCAATCATCATTTTTTATTAGAAGAAAAAGGCACTTATAAAAAATGCAGTCGATGCGGTAAAATTAAACTTGCACATAATAAATACTTTTCTAAAAATAAAACTAGTAAAGATGGATTTTATAGTATATGCAAAGAATGCCGAAATGCCAAAAGCAAGAAAAATGCGCTTGGGCAAAAACCATTAATTGATTTAAAATAATTTTTTTATATAAAAATATTTATTACTTTGGACAAAAATAAATAAATAAAATAACCCTTTTATAATAATTGTAAAAGGAAGGTGAATATATGGCAAAAAGCAATGAATCACGATATTGCGAAAAATGTTGTCGAACTATTAATGTTAGTGAATTTTATTAGTCAAATAATCTTGAAAAATATCCTGATAAATATTTAAATCAATGTAAAAAATGCTTAACCATGCATGTTAATAATTTTGATCCAGAAACTTATTTATGGATTCTTCAAGAAGTTGATGTTCCTTATATTCCTGATGAATGGAATAATTTATTAGCACGATATGGCAAAGATCCTAGTAAATTAACTGGTGTTACAATTTTAGGGCGATATCTTTCTAAAATGAAATTAAAACAATGGAAAGATTATCGTTGGAAAGATACAGATTTTTTAAGAGAATTAAATAATTCGCGTATTGAACAAGCTATGAAATAGCAAGGATATGATATGCAACAAATTACTGAAACTCTTGAAAAAATAAAATTTGAAGTGCCTGAAGGAGAATTAGCTCCACCACCTTCTGAACCAATACCAGTTGATTAGATTGCCCCTAGTTTAAATTATATGCCTTCAAATTTTCCTCAATAGTCTATTATAGAGGAAGAAGATGATTTAACTGCTTAGTTAACAGATGAAGATAAATTAATGTTACGAGTAAAATGGGGTAAAACATATAAACCTGATGAATGGATTCAATTAGAAAAACTTTATAATGAAATGATGGAATCATATGATATTCAATCAGCTGGGCATATTGATACATTAAAAATGATATGTAAAACATCACTAAAAGCTAATTAGTTATTAGATATTGGAGATGTTGATGGTGCATAGAAAATGGTAAAAATGTATGATATGTTAATGAAATCAGGAAAATTTACGGCTGCACAAAATAAAACAGAAAGTGGTAATGTTGTAGATTCTATTTCTGAATTAGTTGCCCTTTGTGAAAAAGATGGATTTTTCCCTCGATATTATACAGATGGTCCAAAAGATAAAGTTGATAGAACTCTTCAAGATTTATAGAATTATACTCGTCAATTAGTTACTGAAGAAATGAATTTAGGTAGTCTTATTGAAAGTGCTGTTAAACAAATTCAAGCTGATAAAGAAAAAGAGGCTGAACGCAATGTTGAAGCAGCTGGAGATGATGATCAATTTGAACAAGAACTTTTTGATGAAGATAAAAAAGCATTTCTTCAAGATGAAGATTTTATGGAATTGCGCGATCTTATTGAAGAAGATGAAATAGATGATGAAGAATATTTAGCAGCTCTCGCAGATTAGGATACAGAGGAGTTGATATGATATGGCTCTTCAAGACATTTTAAGTTTATCAAGTAAAAAAAAGAAAATAGGGGTATCAGAAGAACGTTTAGAAGCTATTAAACCTTATATACGCCAATACATTAGTTACTGGCGAGAATATCCTGATATGTTTATAGATTTTTTACAAACAGGGGCGGAAGGTACAATTCCTGAAAATGGTTTACATTTTTACTATTATCAAAGAGTTTTTATGCGAGCGGCAATGCGTTATAAATATGTATATGCCGTTTTTCCAAGAGCTTATTCAAAAAGTTTTTTATCTGTATTAATATTAATGATAAGATGCATTTTATATCCAAGAGCAAAATTATTTGTTACATCAGGTGGTAAAGAGCAAAGTGCAGGAATTATAAAAGAAAAAGTTGATGAACTTTGTAATCTTGTCCCTGCTTTAGATAGAGAACTTGATCATGCACCAGGTAGAACTCGTATAAGTAAAGACTACTGTATTTTTATGTTTAAAAATGGATCTTATTTTGATAATATTGCGGCAACTGAAAAATCACGTGGTAAACGTCGTCATGGCGGATTAATTGAAGAATGTATAGGCGTTGATGGAGAAATTCTTTCTCAAGTAATTATTCCTACTATGAACGTAGATAGATTATGTATGGATGGAACTTCACAAGAAGAAGAAACATTAAATAAATCACAAATTTACGTTAATTTTTTGGACAAAAGTTACAAAAATTTATCTCTTAATTATTATATAATTATGGAGATGATAATATGTATTATATTTATAAAATAGAAAATTTAAAAAATAATAAAAAATATATAGGTTTAACTAATAATATTATTCGACGAAAAATTAGACATTTTACTGATTTACGTAGAAACAAACATGATAATTCTTTTTTATAGAAAGAATTTAATATATATGGAGAAGAAAATTTTTCTTTTAATATTGAATTTTATGGAGAAATTTCTTATCAAGAAATTAGTGAAAAAGAAAAAGAATATATTCAATTTTATGATAGCTATAGAAATGGATATAATCAAAATGAAGGTGGGAATTTTGGGCCTTCAAATGGAGGTTCTCGTTTAACTGAAAGTGATATTTTAAATATTTTAGCTGTACTTGAATTTATGACTAAACCTGGATAGTTATTAGCAAATATTTTTGATGTTAGTAGAACAACAATTAGTCGAATTAAAAAAGGTATTAATCATAATTAGTACAAAGAAAAATATGAAAAAATGTCATTAGAAGAACGTAAAAAAATTTATGATAATTTTTGTAATGATATGAATTTATTAGAAGAAAAAGCTAATTTAAGTAAAATTAATAATAAACGTTAGTTAACAAAAGAAGAAGTATATTTAATTTTATTAAATGAAGAATTAGGTAGACCTATAACAATTGATAATATTACGAAAAAAGTAGGAGTTTCTAGCTCCAATACAATTTATTGTATTTTTAGAGGACTAACCTATTAGGATTATGTAATATCTTATCAAAAATTAACTTAGTCTGAAAAAGATAAATTAGCGTCCTTATTAAGAAATTAATATTGAATAACTCCTTGAATTGCGGGGAAGCCTAGACCAGGTAATCCGCAGCTAAGCCTTATTGTATAGATAAGGAAAGTTCAACGACTATCCGAAAGGAGTAGGTTCAAGTGAACCGAAGTGGGGAGTTCCCTAACGTTAAGTCGAGGGAAAAGATATAGTCTACTCTGTATAGGGATATACAGCAGTTCATAAGAGAACGCATATAGCTTAACGAACTATATGGAATAAAAAGGAACTACAGCAGGTTGGAAAGGTACTTTCTCATATGATAAACATATTCAATTATTAGTATGGATGATTACTGAACCATAGAAAGCATTTGTAATGGGCGGTAGTTGGCGAATACCTGTTTTAATGGGATTACAAAATAGATCATTTATTAAAGATTTATAGCAAGATGGTACTTTTAATGAGGCTTCATTTGATCGTGAATATGAAAGTAAATGGTCTGGAACCACAGATAATGCATTTTTTAATGGTGAAACATTTGATAGACATAGAGTATTAAATTAGCCAGAATATGAACATTCTGGTCGTTCTTCTATAAAAAGTTTTTATGTTTTATCTGTTGATGTAGGTCGTCGAAATTGTGACAGTGTTATATGTGTATGGAAAGTAACTCCACAGTCTGCGGGACCTGCAATTAAAACATTAGTTAATATTTATACAATGAATGATGCACATTTTGAAGATCAAGCTATTAAATTAAAAAGACTTTATTATAAATATAAAGCAAGAAGAATAGTAATAGATGCTAATGGTCTTGGTATTGGACTTGTAGACTATATGGTTAAACCTCAGCATGATCCTTTAACAGGAGATGATTTTCCTGATTTTGGAGTTTATGGTGGAACTCAAGATGATGCTGCTGAAGAATATAAAAAATATCGAACAGAAAATACTGAAGAAGAAGCTATGTATTTAATTAAAGCAAATGCACCAATTAATACAGAAGCACATGCTAATTTTTAGACTCAATTAAATGCAGGTAAAGTTAAATTTTTAATAGATGAAAGAACTGCAAAAATAAAATTATTAAATACTAAAGCTGGCTAGAAAATGGCTCCCGAAAAAAGAAATGAATATTTAAAACCTTTTTAGTTAACTTCAATTCTTAAAGAAGAAATGTGTAATTTAAGAGAAGAAAATGAAGGTGTTAATATTATTTTAAAACAAGCAAATAAAACTATTAAAAAGGATAAATTTTCTGCTGCTGAATATGGATTATATTATATTAAACAAGAAGAAGAAAATAAAAAACGTAAGAAAAAATTTAAGATAACGGATATGATGTTTTCTACTTAAAAAAGGACAAAGTCTTATAATTATTTGTTTTTAATTTTTTAATATTATTGAATATAGAAACAGGAGGTATAAAAATGAAAGCTTCAAGAGGAGAAATTCTCATTCATGAGATTCTTGAACAAGCTGGATTAAATTTTGAAGAAGAGTATATTTTTCCTGATTTAAGAAGTAATAATGGCAGACCTCTTCGTTTTGATTTTGCTGTTTTTGATGATGATGGCAATATTGATTTTTTAATTGAATATCAAGGAAGTCAACATTATCAAGCTAGTTCTAAATTTGGTGGGAAAAAAGGATTATACCAATAGTAGTTTAATGATAATAAAAAAAGACGCTTTTGCGCTCTTAATGATATTAAATTAGTAGAAATTCCTTACACCGAAGAGAATTTAGTTAATTATGATTATATTATGAAAAAAGCTGGCTATTAAGGAGGAGATGTCTTGGATAATGAAATAAAAGAAACTAGACAAGATGGTATCCATGCCAAAGGCTTTGATATTTTTAATTTTGGATATGCAAATCCTGAAGATATTCCAGAAGGTTAGGTAACTGATTATGGAAAAATAAAAATCGGGGTAAAATAGCTTGAAGATGCTATTTTAGATTTAGGCACATTAAAATCTGCAAAATTACCTTTTTGCAATAAAGGTGATATTATGCGGGCTATAGTGTATAAAGATTATCGAAAATTAAGAGCAATTTCTGAATTCTTTTATAATGCCAGTGGTATTTATTAGACAGTATGTAATTATTTTGCATTTTTATATAGATATGATTGGTATATATATCCAGAAAATGTAAAAGAATCAGCGAAGTCTGAAAAAGTAATTGATGAATATACTAAACTTTTAACATATCTTGATGGTAGTTATATTAAAAAGATATGCGGAGATATTGCTTTAAAAGTAATTAAATATGGTTGTTATTATGCCTACGTTGTAGATACTTCTCGTGGATTACAATTGCAAGAATTACCATATGATTATTGCCGTACTAGATATTCAGTAAATGGAATGCCTGCAATTGAATTCAATATGGCATTTTTTGATGATAAATTTCCAGATATTGCATATCGTATGAAAGTTTTAAAAATGTTCCCAGATGAATTTGCAAAAGGATATGCATTATATAAACAAGGGAAATTAATTAGTGATGAAATGGTATCTGCATATGGTCCAGAATATCGTATTACTAGTTATGGATGGTATTTACTTGATCCTGGTTTAACAATCAAGTTTAATTTAAATAATAGTGATATTCCATTTTTTATTAATTCTTTGCCTGCTATTTTAGATTTAGATGCAGCTCAAGAATTAGATCGTAAGAAACAAATGCAAAAGCTTCTTAAAATTTTAGTATAGAAATTACCAATGGATAAAAATGGTGATTTAATATTTGACGTAGATGAAGCACGTGATATTCACAATAATGCTGTTGCTATGTTAAAGAGAGCCGTTGGAGTAGATGTTATTACAACATTTGCAGATGTTGAATCAATAGATATTAGTGATAAAAATACCACTACATCTACAGATGATTTAGAAAAAGTAGAACGTACAGTCTATAATTCAATGGGAGTTTCTAGGAATTTATTTAATACCGATGGTAATCTATCCTTAGAAAAATCAATTTTAGACGATGAATCTACAATGCGCAATTTACTTTTGCAATTTAATATATTTTTTGATAGAATTGTAGATAAGAAAAGTTCTAATAAAAAATATAATTTTAGATTTGTAATGTTAGAAACTACTTAGTATAATTATAAAGATTTAGCTAAGTTATATAAAGAATTTGCGGCTAATGGTTAGTCTAAATTTATGCCTGCTATTGCTCTTGGACATTTACAAAGTTCTGTGGTTAATTTAGCATACTTTGAAAATGAAATTTTAGGACTTCCATTAATGATGATTCCACCATTAATGAGTTCTACAATGAATGGAGAAGATATTTTGGGCATAAAAAATAAAACAAATTAGAATAATTCTAATAATTCTTCGGGAGAAGTTGGACGACCTGAAAAAGCAGATGATGAAAAATCTGAAAAAACAATTTAGAATTTAGAATCAATGAGTTAATGAAGGGAGGGTTAATCAAAAGATGCCACATATTAGTATAAATATGGATGATATGCCAATAGAAATTGTTGAAACCTAGGAGATTAATCCTCTTATTTCTAAATGTCAAATTAAAGTTTGTTATGTTGGAGATGAACCTAATCGCAACCGTAGTATTATTACAAAAGATGTTGCGCGAGAAATTGGTAAAACATTACCAGGTTCTCCAGTAGTAGGATATTATAATGAAGAAAAACAAGACTTTGAGGAACATAATCGTATAATAGATATTTCAAATGGTAAATTTGAAATTAAAGATACAACCAGACCTTATGGTTTTGTTCCAACAGATGCAAAGATTTGGTTTTAGTGGTTTGAGGATGATGGAGTTGCTCATGAATATTTAATGACTGAAGCGTATATTTGGACTGGTCAATATCCTGAAACTCAACGTATTATTGAACATGGAAATAATCAATCCATGGAACTTGATACAAATACTTTAGATGCTTATTGGACAAAAGATGATAATGGGAAACCTAAGTTTTTCATTATTAATGAAGCAATAATATCTAAATTATGTATATTAGGAGAAGATTGTGAACCTTGTTTTGAAGGAGCATCTATTACTAATGTACAGTTTTCTTTAGAAGATAATTTTAAAAATGAATTATTTTCTATGTTGAAAAAAATGCAAGAAATTTTAAGTAAAGATGAAGGAGGAACACCAGTGTTGAATACTTATGCTGTTGAAATTGGTTGTTCTCTTTGGGATGCTATCTATGAATATCTCTGGACTCAAGGTTGGGTTGATTATTCTATTGATGGTATTTATGAAGAAGGCAGTCAAAAGTTCGTCATTCTTCGGAATCGTACTGATCTTACTTATCATCGTTTAAATTTCTCACTTACTGAAGATAATGGTTTTTAGCCTGCTGCTACTCTTGAAAAAGTTTCACCAGACTTTAAGCCTGCTAGTCCTCAGTTTGAACTTGAAGCAGTTGAAGCTTATGAAGCTAAATTTGCTGAAAATCATACAGAGAAACAAGAAGATCCAGAACCTGTAACTTATTCAGAATCTGAAGCTGATCCTGAGCCTGTTGCTGATCCTGAACCTGTTGCTGATCCTGAACCAGCAGTAGATCCTGAACCAGCAGTAGATCCAGAACCTGTTGCTGATCCTGAGCCTGTTGCTGATCCTGAGCCTGTTTTCACAGAAAATACAGAATCAGTAGCTGAAGTTATAGAATCAGATGAGAAGAATAAGTATAATCTTGATGAAGTTGTTGAATATCAAGAGCTTCTTGAGAAATACTCTAGCCTTGAAAGCAAGTATAATGAGTTAAATGAACAAATTGAAAATTATAATGGTCAAATTGCGACATTAAATAGTCAAATTGAGAATTTAACAAATGAAAACAATACTCTTGCTGAATTTAAAATGAAAGTTGACAGAGAGAAAAAATAGGAATTAATCAATTCTTTCTATATGCTCTCTGATGACCTTAAGAAAGATTGCGTTGATAATATTGATACTTATAGTTATGATGATATCGAAGCAAAACTTTCTGTAATTTGTGTACGCAACAAGGTCAGTTTTGATCTTGACAAGCCAGAAGCTAAAGAAGAAGTTGTCTTTAATCTTGACAGTGTTAATACTGAAATTGATGCTTCAATTCCTGCTTGGGTACAGCGCGTACAAGAAGTTGCAAAAGAAAAGAATATTTAATCGAGGAGGAAAATATAAAATGCTTAATGAATTCTTAAAAAAGAATATCGAAAGTCAAGCTGATTATATTAAGGCCAATGGCTATGGTTATGGCCAGGTCGAGCCCAATCACCTCTCTGGTCAGGCAACAAAAGAAGTTTATGCGCAGTTACCTGCTAAGAAGGAAATTGAGATTCTTGAAAATGGTCAGTTTGCTAAATACAATTATGCTGATGAAGTTGTAGATTTTGATGGACCAGGTGAGTGGATGCTTGTATTTAATGAGATTAAGCTTTATCGTGATCACCAAGTCGATGCTGAATTCGCTATGTTAAGAGATAATTATCAGGCTCGTGTTTATAGCCCATTTGGTGGTGACACTGCTGGTAATGCTGACACTTCTTGGAATAAGCAGTCTCGTTATTACAATGGTGTTGATTCCGAAGGTAATAATTCTATTACTCTTGGTGAAAACACTTATAAGTATGATGATGTAACAGCTGCTCCTGATATGTATGAAATTCATTATAATGAAGATCCTTTCCATATTGAGTCTCTTTATAAAGAGAAGATGATGCCAGAGGCTGGTAGCTCAATGGTTCCTCGTCTTATCAAAACTCATGTTGGTGATATTTATACTACTAATATGATTGGTGAAGAAAGCGTTGCCATTAAAGATAAACTTGTACCTGGTGCAAAAGGTATTCTTAAAAAGAAAGATTCCCCTGCTGCTACCGATATGGTATGGCAAGTTGTTAAAATTTATACTATGCCTGATCATCAACCTTGCGTAAAACTTATGCGTATTCAATAATAAGAAAGGAGAACAGAATAATGTTAGAGTTTAAAGCTTTACTTAAACTTATGCAGGCTGCTGCTAGAGCCAATGCTGCTGCTCCTATTTCTTATAGTTTCAATGG
>JAEEGL014237778.1_pt1 | contig 18395 bp, 10 predicted proteins | sample 9134231 | NCBI WGS metagenome assembly JAEEGL01 (sample SAMN16246548, study PRJNA631951) | gut metagenome | biome: gut microbiome; feature: rumen; material: fiber-attached | host: Bos | place: Iran: Karaj | collected 2018-10 | reverse complement strand
TGGCCCTCATACTTCGACAGTATCTGCGTGCGGAACTGCTCCTCGAAGTCCTTGCGGATGACCCAGACAATCTTGCCGAAGCCAGCCTGAATGGCGTCGTAGATACTATAGTCCATGATGGTCTCGCCGTTGGGGCCCAGACCGTCGAGCTGCTTCAGTCCGCCATAGCGGCTACCCATGCCAGCAGCGAGCAGGAATAATGTTGGTTTCATAGTTTCGTTTTGATTGTTTATTAAGTATGGTGTGACTTTACCCTGCAAAAGTACAAATAATATTCCGATAAATGAGCGTTTTATGCATTTTTTTTGGAAAAAACTACGCACGGCCCGTTTTTTTTGCTACCTTTGCACCCACAGACCGACCAATCAACATAACAGCTATTATGAAAAAGTCATTATTCTGGGCTCTGGCGCTCATGGTGAGCATCACGGCCTGCAAGGGCGGCAAGACGGAGAATGCCGCTGACACCGAGAAGGAAGAGCCGGCCGTGGGCCTGGCCATCGACGAGAAGAGCTTCCCCGACGCCGAGCTGCGCGCCGAGCTGCTGCGCACCCCCGCCGGCGAGGACGGCATCCTGACTGACAAGGAGATAGAAGACTTCCACTCGCTCGACGTGACCTTCAAGCCCATCAAGGACTTCACGGGCATTGAGCACCTGTCGAACCTGAGGTGGCTCTACGCCAACAACACCTATATCAACAGCCTCGACCTGAGTAAGAACACGAAGCTAAAAGAGGTGTTTGTGGTGGGTGTCTACGGGCTTACATCGCTTATCCTGGGCAACCAGCCAAACCTGGAGGTGGTGAACATCAGCGGCTCCAGCATCAGCAGCCTCGACGTGACGCAGTGCCCGAAGCTGGAGAAGCTGTACATGAGTGACACACCCATCGGTGCCATCGACCTGTCTGGCTGTCCTGAGCTGACGGAGATTAGTTGTGAGGCTGTGCTCATGCCAGGACTTGACCTCTCAGCCTGCCCCAAAGCCGGATTTGTTGACTAAATTAGCGATTACTTATGAACGACGACCAGCAGTTGACCCCACAGCCGAACGACAGACAGATAACCCCACTGCCTAACGACCAGCAGCTGACCCCGCAGAACGGCAGTCAGATAACTCCTCAGCCGGACAACCAGCCTGCTGAGCCCCGTAAGCGGCGCCAGCCAGAGACTATCGGTGAGCTGCAGCAGTGGTATGATGACCACAACCTGCCGCCTGAAGAGGTGACGCGCTTCTTCATTGGCAAGAACATCACTGAGCCGAAGGCCTTCGGCATCTATGAGAACGAGCAGGGCGAGTTTGTGGTCTACAAGAACAAGGCCAACGGCGAGCGCGCTATACGCTACCAAGGGCCCAACGAGGGCTTTGCCGTGAGTCAGCTTCTGACAAAGCTGCGGGAGGAGATAGCCAAGCGGAAAGGCAACCGTCAGCGCAGTGGCGCCAGTGGCGGCCAAGCCTCGTCGGTCAGGTCATCGGCCAGTTCGTCGGCATCGTCAGGCAGCAAGCTGTCGAATAATCTGGGCTGTTGGTCTGTCTTCGACTTCTTCAGCGGCATGTCGAAGAAGACGGGCTGTTTCCTTGCGGGCATCGCTGTCGTCATCATGTCGCTCTTCATGCCCAGCAACGGGGTGCCCAATGGCTACTACCATTACAATGGCCAGCAGTATTATCACCAGGGCAAATCGTGGTACAGCTATAACGCCATAGACAAGGTGTGGGCGATAGCTGCCTCGCTCGATGAGTTCATCAACAGGGACAATGCCGACCAGTACCGGCTGGATGACTTCGATGGCTATCGCTTTGAGGACACCGAGTGGTATGACGACGGCCGTAGAAGCTATAGTGACGACGACGATGATTCATGGAGTGACGATGACGACTCATGGAGCGATGATGACAGCTGGGACAGCGATGACACCGACTGGGACGACGACTGGTAGCAGGCTGACCAGGCGTCGTCAGAACGGATAGCCGATGGCGATGTGCAGGGTGTGCATGTCCTTGAAGCGGGGGATGTTGAAGTAGCCGCCGTGCCCTGTGTCGTAGGGCAGGTGCAGGCCGAAGCCCCAGTCCACACGAAGGACGAGGAAGTCGAGGTCGTAGCGCAGGCCGATGCCCGTGCCGGTGGCCAGTTGCTTGAACAGGTTCTTGGCCTGGAACTTCCACCCGGAAAACAACTTGTTCCATTCATGGACGAAGTCGTTAACGAGGGGGTCGTCGCTAGTGTTTTCCCCCAGTTCTATGGTCCAGTCGTCTGAGTTCCACACGTTGCCCGCATCGAGGAATACCGCCCCATAGAGATTGCCGAACATCTTATGGCGCAACTCCAGGTTCATCACCAGCTTCACGTCGCCGTTCTGGAGGGTGTATGAAAACTTGCGATCGTCGCCCAAGCCAGGGAAGGAGCCCGGGCCGATGCTGCGCACAGGGAAGGCACGGATGCTGTTGGCGCCTCCCACGTAGAACATCTCGCTGAAGGGTCCCCATCTGCTGTTGCCATAGCTCCACATCAGACCGTAGTTCAGATGTCCCACCAGCTTGGAGCGGTTGCTCAGCGTCCATGTCTTCGTCAGGTCGGTCTCCACCTTTAGGAACTGCGAATAGGGGTTCTTGAACAGCGTCTTGTCTTTCTCGTTCCACCCATTGCCCTGGATGAGCACGTCGTAGAGCGCTGTGACATTGCCCGACTCCTCAATCGTCGTCTCCCATCGCAGGGGGTTGCGCAGGGTGTTCGGCGAGGTGTAGGTATAGGTGTAGCGCATCTTCGGGATGAAGTAGTCTTCCATCATGGTGGACATATAAGGACTGTCTTCAATCAGTTCTTCGAAACTCTCGGTGCGACTGTTCATGAACTGGTATTTCAGCGTCAGTGGCGATAGCTCATGCTTGCTCGTCACCGAGGGCTGCCAGCGGTAGGTCAGCTCACCACTGACAATATGCATCTTGTAGTAGTTGGGCCGCTGGATGATGTCGGTCGATACCTTTGCCAGCGTGGAGGGTGGGGCATAGAACCGGCGGCGACGACGGCGTGGGCGGTTGACCGTGAGACTGTCGGGTGTCGTGCCCGTATTGGCTGACAGTCCCCCGCTGCGGCTGTTCCTCCTGAATCGTGGGAAAAGGATGCGCGGGAACTCGATGCTGACATCGGCACCATACTGGTAGCTGTTCATGTCGCTGCCCTTGCTCGATGTCTCCCACTCGTAGGAGCCGTGCAGGTTGATGTCGAGTCGCTCGCCGCCCCTGAAGGCATTGCGGCGCGTCAGACCCACCTTCAGCTCTGGGCCCAGGCGGCCGATGGTACGGTTGACGAAGTTGGTCTCGATATAGAAATCGTAGGGCTTGTCGAAAACGCAGTCGAGGAGCAGGTCAAGAGAGGCTCCCCCTGTCCCCCCCTGGGAGGGGTAACTGACGGTGCTGTCGGGGTTGTTCACCCCCCCCAGGGGGGGCTGGGGGGGGCTGGGGCTAAACTGAAAGTCGATGGTACTGAAGACGCCCGTGGCATTCACTTTCTGCATGGACTCCTGATAGGCATCGTAACTGAAGAGCTGGCGGGGACGTAGCTTCAGGCCCTGTAAGATGACGCCCGGACGGATGGGGGCATGCTTGCCGCTGAACATCACCTTCAGGAAGCGGCGCCCGACAATGCTATCGGTGCGTTCCGCCCGCGAGCGGCGCAGTCTGACGCTGGTGCTGCCTATCGTCCAGGGCTTCAGCGCCTGCTCGGGTAGCGAGTCGGCCAGTTGTAGTCGGAGCGTCACATCGTAGGGTCCCACCTTGCGTCCCTCGGCGGCACTGGCCGTTCCTATGGTGTCAGCCAGGAACGAGGCGTATGACGGCTGATAATAGTAGTAGCCGTTGTTGCGGAACAGCTGGCTCAGTCGGGTGCGCTCGCCCTCCAGGTTCTGCACGCTGAAGGGGGCATGGGGCAGCAACAGACTCTCTGAGAGTGTAGAGTCGATGAGGTGCTGCATGGCGGGGGGGAAGCCCACATACACGAGGGTATCGACACGGAACAGCGTGTCCATGTTCACCGTATAGGCTATCTTGGCCTTCTTCGGGTTCTTCTGCGTCACCTCACGATAGCTGACGTCGCCGTGCAGATAGCCATGGGTGCGCAGCACCTGACGCGCCACCTGCGCCCGCAGGGCGGGGTTCACTTGGCTCATCAGCACCGGTGGCTTGCCGAGGGTGGCGCCCAACCAGCGGATGCCCTTCGACTTGGTGTCCTGGGCGGCGTTCCATATCCACAGCGCATAGGGGATGGTGCGGTGGTAGCTGCTGCCGAAGAGGGCACCGTTGGGTGCCGTGGCCAGCGCCGCCTCAATCTCCTCTTGTGTGTTGTCAGCATGCAGATGATGCTCGTAGGGGGTATAGGCTATCTTCTCTAATCCCACGAAGAGTTGGTCGTCGTCTGGGATATGGCGGGTGGTGGAGCAAGAGGAAAGCAATAAGGCAAGGCCCAGACAAAAGCCTACCCCCGACCCCTCAAGGCCTACCCCCGACCCCTCCCCAAGGGAGGGGAGGTTGGTTAGTTTTGCTATAGAGGAGAGCTGACGTAAAAGCTTGCTGAATACTGCCATTCTTGATATAGTTTATTGTATATTGTCATTCTTGATGGGACTTCTTGAATAATGCCATTCTTGAAAGTTCTTATTGAATACTGTCATTCTTGATAGAGTCACTGGGTAACACATGAGGGATGTAACTATCCGACCTCCCCTCCCTTGGGGAGGGGTCGGGGGTAGGCCTTGAGGGGTCGGTGGTAGGCCTTAGGGTGGGCCTGCGCCGGAGCTGGCTGTCCTTCTTGAAGATGTCAGTCAGCCTGTCGAGCTTACGCTTCCACAGATAACCAGCACCATATTCGCCGGTGTAGCCCTCCAGCCAGTCGTAGACGTTCTGCTTGTAGAACAGCTTCACATACTGGTTGCCAGTGGCCGACAGACGGTACTCCATGGTGACGTTGTCGAAGAACGACTGCTGCTGACCCTCCATCTCCGCACCTGTCGACACCTTGCCGCCCAGCTGCACGCTGAGGCGGTTGTTCCAGAAACGCTTGGCAAAGCTGAAGCTGTAGTCGGTGTGCGTCTCGCCCGTGGCGGTGGTGGTGTTGTCGAGTCCCACCTGCAGGTCGACGGTCTTCAGTGCCCCGGCGGTGATGTTGTTAATCTCACTTTGCAGGAACGAGCTAAGAGCCGTGTTCATTGAGAAGGCGCCGGTGTTTCCGTCAGCCAGGTACATGCCCGTGGTGAGCATGGTCACGGCCAGCTTGCCGCGTTGTTCCTCACCCATGGCGGCCAGGTCGCCCTGCAGCTGCAGGTCCTCAGGGGCGCTGATGGTGAAGGCCAGGCCCATGTTCTCCAAGGTCTGGGTGATGACGACGCCACAGTCGAACAGCACATTGCGCTGCCCACCATCTGAAGAGGTCACGGCGGCGCGGTGCCGCTCGGTGGCCGTGATGTTGAGCGTGGGGTTGTCAGGCTGTCCGGTGAACTCCACGTATGAGCCTTGTGCCAGCGTGAAGGTCTTCAGCGGGATGACGGGCAACGAGTATTTCATGGTGCCGCTGCTGATGGTGTAGCGCCCGGTGAGGCTCATGCCGTCGCCACCAATGCGCAGCCGCAGGTCGCCGCCACCCATCAGGTCGATATAGTTACTTTGCGTGGCGTTGAGACCACAGCGCACATGGGCGCCCTCGTCGATGCTCAGCTGCACGTCGAGGTCGAGGGCATCGCTCTCCGGCCGCACCACCACCATTGTCTGCGTGGTATCGCTGAAGTCGGTGAAGCGCACCAGGTCGTCCATCTCGCTGTCGGTGGAGAGGGGCGAGTCCAGCAGCACATAGTTCAGGTCGGTGCTGCCGAGCACGTCGAGTCTGCCGCGCATGCTCAGCTTGTCGAGGTTGCCGGTAAGACGGGCGAAGAAGTTGACGAACATCTTTCCATAGGCCACCGACTCCTTCTTCTGCTTGGCGTTCACCAGCTGGAAGTTGCGTGCGGTGATGCGCAGGTTCACATCGTCATCGCCCTCGCCATAGAGGTCCACGCTGCCGTTGATGGTCAGTGGAGCGCCTTGTCCGCCGCCATTGTCGGCATAGAGTGTGAAGCCATCCATGATGAGGCGCGAGTCCTTCATCTGCAGGGGTTGGTCGCCGAAGCGCAGGCGCATGCCGTAGGGGGTGCTGACGAGATAGCCATTGGTGAAGCGCATGTTGCCGTCCATGTCGAGAAGCGATAGCGGTCCGCTGACCGACAGAGTGCCGTCGGCGGTGCCCTCGAAGCCCAGCAGCTGGTCGGGCATGAAGCCGTTGATGATGGACAGCGGCATGGCCGACAGCTCCAGCGTGGCGTCGAGGCGCTTGCCATCGAGGTAGTTGCCTTGCAGCATTCCTATGGGCTCGTCGTCGAGCGTCAGCGTGCCGTCGACAACGTGTGTGCCGTCCTCGCGCAGCAGGTAGACGAACTCTCACCCGATGTTGCCTATGGGGCTGCCCTCGTAGGCCATCTTGCTGATGCCGATGTCGCTGGCCCCGTCGATGGTGTGGTCTTGGTCCATCATCAGGTGGTAGTCGCCGCTGAGCTGCCCACTGATGGCTGGCAGCATGACGATGCCGCTGGTCAGCTCGCCCAGGTCGAGGTTGTTGATGCTGATGGTCAGGTCCTGAAGAAGATTGTCTTCTGGGGCTGCTGGGATTGTTGGGTCTTCTGGCCCTTCTGGGTTGGTCCCAGTAGTCCCAGAGGCCTCAGTAGCCCCATCACTCCCAGTGGTACCATCAGTCCCAGAATACACCATGATGTGTGTGCCATCGTCAGCCAGCAGGTCGACGTTGGCCTCCAGTCTCAGGTCGTGGCGCAGCAGCAGGTAGTTGTCGTTGTTCAGTGTAAACTCCTTATAGCCCAGGGTGGGACGGCTGGGAATGAGTTGGAAGCGCAGGCCTGTCCTGTCGCCGTCGGCACTGGGCAGCGACACCATCTCAGCCTTCGTGCCTATGCGTATGTTCATGCGGCCCTGTTCGTCGAAATAGCGCACGCCCAGACTGGCACCGTGTTGCTGTAACAGTCCGTCGAAGAGGATGCGGAAGGTGCCGGTGGGGTTGCGGGTTGCGTTCGACACATAGCCGTTGAAGGTCAGGCCGTGGGCCTTCTCCACCAGCGACAGGCGTATGCTGTCCAGGAGCATGGAGCCGGTGTTCAGGCCGTGCAGGTCCAGCTGTCCGTTCACACCTGCCTGTGGCGACGTCGTCACGTTGGCGTTGAGCATGCCGATGGTGATGCCCGTCTGTGTGGTGAGTATCTTGGCGATGGGGTTGTCACGCATGCTGGTCACCACCAGCCGTCCCGTGGGTAACAGGCATTTCAGGGCTTGTTGGTCGATGGTGCGGCTGTTCAACTGCGACGCCACGGTGTCGGCAAGGGTGGTCATACGCGGCAGCAGCTCTTTGTAGCCACCCTGTGCGTCGGCCTTCACGATGAGGTCACCGCTCTGCAGGCGCACCACGGTAGTGTCTGCCTCGGCCTTCAGCAGCACTCCGAGTTTTTGGGGATGGTAGGTGTCCACCGTGTCGCGTATATAAATATTGTCTACCAGCGCTGACAGATAGTGGTGGTGGCGCAGGTCGCTTTCTATTTTGAAGTCGCCGTCCAGACCCGCCACGGTGGGGATGTCGGTCATGCCCAGCGCCTGCAGGTCGGCATGTGTCAGCGCTGTGCTCACCTCACCCTTGACGCCCCTCTCTGACACCAGTGCGTCCACGTCGATGGTGCCGCTCAGCAGGTTGTTGTTACTGTTGGCATGCAGCAGCACATGGTCGCCATTGACGGTGGCCGTGGCCTGCACGCTGTCGATGAGCCACTGGTCGTAGCCCAGACGGTGCAGCTGCACGTCGGCTTGCAACTGGCTGCCACTGCCTGACAAAGGCAGGCCGCCACTGCCGTGCAGGGTGGCATCGGCACTGAGCTGTTGCATACCCGCACCAGGCATGAAGTGGCGTAGGTCGAGGTTCCTGCTGCTGATGCGGGCATCGTAGGCGGTCGTCTCAGGACGGTCGGTCAAGTCGGCCAGGGTGCCGTGCAGCGTGGCGGCCACCGTGGCGCTGCCACTGCCGTGACGCAGCATGATGTCGGCCAGGGCGCGCTTCTCACCGGCGGGAAGCCTGACGTTGGCCTGCAACGAGGTGCCTGCCGGCAGTTGCATGCCGTCGCCCTTCAGCGTCTGAAACGCCTGTGCATTGAGCATTAGCTGTCCTGACAGGCGCTCCATGTACATGACGTTGCTCACCTGTCCGCTCAGCTCGGCATGCGCCGTGGCGGGCATGCTGACGCTGATGCGCTCGATGTCCATCTGCCGGGTGTCGCCGTCAACGCTGGCATGCAGCGTCACGGGCTGGTCCTGCCAGGTGGCCGTGGCGTCCATGCTCAGCTTCCGCAGGCTGATGTCATCGTCGTTCATGGCGATGCGTCCCTGCAGCTGGTGCAGCTGTACGCCCGTTAGCTCTTCTTTCATCGAAGCCTGCGCAATGCCCACGCGCAGCTCACCCTTATAGGAATAGAGTGAGTCGAGTTTTAAGTCAACATCACTCAGCACAAAAAGTCTATCGTCTGCAGACTGAGGTCTGTAGTCTCCCATCTGCAGTCCTCCCTGCCAGTCTATAGGTCCGAAAACAAAGCGGGCAAGCCCCAAGTGCAGATCGCCTTGGTATAGGGTGGCTTTCTCCAGGCCGGCCATGATACTCGTTGGTACGGTGGAAGCGGTGTCGGAGGCGAAGACGGCCGTGGAGTCCATGACGATGTGTAGGCGTGTCTGTTCGAAGTCGAAGCGGTCGAAACGGATATGCCAGCCCACGGTGGTGGTGTCGATGGCGGCGGTGTCGCTCATGAAGACGGTCAGGTCGGAATGACTCAGCCGTGGCTGGTGCAGCTCCATCTCCAGTGCCGCTGCATCGATGCCGGGTGAGCTGAGGCTGAGCGTGCCGATGGTGCCCTGCAGACGTATGTCAGGGATGAAGTCAAGGGTGTTCAGCTGGGCATCGTCCAGGCGCAGCTTGTTCAGCACGATGTTACCTTTCAGCAGTGGCCACAGCTGCACGTCGACGATGGTGCTCCGGATGTCGGCAATGGTGTCGCCATCCCTCACCACGCGCACCCCATCTGCCTGAAGGTCCAGCGGGAAGCTCAGGTTCACGTGCTCCACGCTGATGTCCATGCCCGTCTTCTCTGATGCCATAGACGCCACCTGCTGCACCACCCAGTTCTGGATAGGTGGCACATAGAGCAGTGCTACCAGCACAACGAACAGTACGATGGGGCTGAGCAGCACGATGGCTATCCACTTGAAGACTCTCTTCATCAGTGATTACACGTTATCGGCGGCAAAGATACAAATTTTCCCCGAAAAACCTACCACTTTTGAATGAAGAAATAACACTGCGTGCCTCTAAAAAGAAAAACAACCAGCAAAAGGGGTTGTTTTGAGAGGAGAGTTATTTTAGAGGTGAGAGGTGAGAGGTAAGAGGTGAGAGGATAGTACTGCTCCTTTTTCGAGGGGAGAGGTGAGAGGCGAGAGGATAGTACTGCTCCTTCATGGACGAAACTATCCTCTCACCTCTTACCTCTCACCTCTCCCCTCTAAAAAACCTCTAAAAAAGCCCTTTCCTCCCCTTCTGCACATAGAAGCCTGAGTGGCCGAGCGGCTGCTGACGGCCCAGGAGGTCGTAGACACGGTCGGTGGAGGCCGATGGCTGTGCCGTCGGAGCGACGATGGCAGACCCGGGACCACCGTTCGTGCCGAGGAGTTTCCACGAGCCGAGCATGATGTCGCCTGAGTTCTGCGTCTCAGTGATGACCAGCCGGTAGTGGCGGAAAGGCTGCCCGAAGGCAGGGTTGTTGATGGAGTAGTCATTGTTGAGGATGCCGGCACGACGTAGTTCGTCGACGGCTTCCATGAGCATCATGCCTGTCTGCTGGCGCGAGGTGTCATGCACGTCGTTGGCCAGGTTATACTGCACGGTCCAGTATGGGTTGATGATGAACCATGTTTTGTCAACGGCAGCCAGAGCGGCTGAGCGTGCCTGCTCGACGAGCCACTTCGCATAGCGGAACTGGCGGTCTGCGTCCAGCTTGCCCGAGAGAATCCACTGTGTCAGGTAGCGCACGAAGATGCCCTTGAACATACCGCCGTCGTCCTGGTTGTAGTTCTGTCGCTCGTTCATGATGCCCTTGGGCGAGTACCACTTGCCGAAGAGCAGCAGGTCCATCAGGTCGGTGGCCGTCTGCCGATAGTGCTCTTCCCCCGTAATCTTATACAGCTCCAGCAGTCCGCCCACCCAGGTGCCCTGGTTGTACGAGAAGGTCACCTCATGGTCGTTGTTCGTCACGTTGTCCTTCACGACGCCGTCGGGGAAGCGGCTGTGGTCGTACATATACTGGTAGATGCGCTTGGCCCACTCCAGGTAGCGCTCCTCGCCGGTGTGCTGATAGAGCCGGGCGGCCAGGATCATCGCCGGTGCATTCGAGCACGACGTCTTGTAGCGCCCGTCGCCTGTGGTATTCTTGTTCCAGTGGATGCCACCGCCGTCGACGTCGCTCCATCCGCCGATGATGTCGTTGAACAGCACCTTCACCTGGTTCATGTACTGGATATTGACCGAGGCGTTGGCATCGCAGGCGCGCAGCAGGGCCAGTGCCATCCACTCCATGTCATCGTAGAAGTGGTTGATGAGCGTGTTGCCGTTACGGGCGCGCGTGCCGCTCACCAGCTGCGTCAGCTTGGTCACCTTCGAGCTTTTCTTCGTGCGGTTGTAGTTGTCCACATAGTTGTCGATGGCATGTGCTGCCCACCAGTAGCCGCCCCAGTCCTCATTGCACTTCGCGGGGTCCACTGACCAGTCGCAAATCCAGTAGTTGCCACTGTTGCCCCAGCGGCGCTCCAGGCAATCCTCGCAGAACGTCATCATCCTGTCGGCCATGTCGGCATAGTCCACGCGAGCCCCGGCGGTGCCCAGGGCATAGCGCTGCTCATAGAGGTCGATGGCCATGCTGGCGGCGTTGTGCTGTATGTCGAGGGTGGTCCACTGCTGGCCGTCGTTGCTGGCCTGCAGCTCCCAGCAGTTGGGGCGACGGTCGCGGTTGACGGCGGTGGTCATGCCGAGGGCATAGCCGCTGATGACGGTCGGCTCATTGAACGTATATTGGAACCAGGCGTTCACCAGTCCGTTGTAGCGTGTCTGACCGTTGAAGTTGTCTATCTGCTGACGGTCGGCGCTGGGAATCTCAGCCATCGTCGCTGGCTCCGCATCGATGAGGTTGGCAGCATTGCGTGCCTTGGCCGAACCGCTGATGGTGCCGTTGAGGGTGGTGGCTATGTTGTCGTCGTCGGCCATGGGGTAGCCCTGCAGCTGGATGTCGGCAATGCGCACCCCATTGCTGCCCGAGGCCAGCTTCAGCACCAGCTTATAGTAAGTGAAGGGGGCGCCGGGACCGCCGTTGAACTGGCGTTCACGGTAGCGGCCGGTGTAGCTCAGACCATAGGTGCGCACCGTCTGCCACTGCTCGCCGTCGTTGGACACCAGCAGCTGCATCTGCTTCAGGTCGCGGGTGGCGTCATCGGCGGGTACGATGGTGAAGCCCTTCAGCACATAGGGTCTGTTGGCCTTCAGCACAATCTCCTCCGTGCCTGTCAGCTGTGGCAGGGTGAACAGCGTGAGGTCGTTCTTGTCGAAGAGGGGGCTGACATCGGCCTGGAAGCCCACGGCCTGAAAGGTGCAGTCGTCAGCGATGCTATAGTCGGTGAGGGTCTTCTGGGCAAGGGTAGGCATGGCCGCGCCGGTGGCTAGGCATGCCACGCAGGCATAGAGCCGAAAAAGGTAGGGGTTCTTCATTGTTTTGTGATATGAGTTATCATCCAAGTCGTTTCTTCTTTTCTCTTGTGTTGTTCCCAAACAATCTAATTACCCTAAAAGAACTCCATACACTATTAAAACTACTACTACTAACAAAAGCTAATTACTAACTAACTACTAACTACTAACTAATACTATTTAACTAACTAAAACTACTTGCTTTACCGATTCTGGTGCAAAATAACAAATAATCTGCGAGACGGAGGGAAAAATACCGTTCAAAACGATGGGAAAAACCGTTCAAACTACTGTCGACACAAGTTTTTTGGCAGTTGTAAGCGTTTTGTTTTGTCAAATGAAAAAATATTTGTATTTTTGCCTCGGCTAAAACTACTACTGCATGAGACATTCCTTCCTCCTTGTCACCATATCTGCCTGGATGCTCACCCTCACTGCCTGTCATCACGGCAGCCCGACGACGGTCGCCGAGGCTGACGCGCCCGTGATGATCATTCCGGAGCGGGGCTACCCTCAGGGCATCTTCCACCAGGGTCTGTACTACTTCACCTGTCAGAGCGTGGGCGGCACCAGCATCGACCTCTTTGCCACGGCCGACATCACCAAGCCGCTCGACGCCTCGGCGGCACGTCAGCTGCTGGCCGCCACTGACAGCCTCACTCACTTCTGGTCGCCTGAGATTCACCGCGTCGACGGGAAGTGGTATGTCTACTTCGAGGCTGACGACGGCAATACTGACAACCACCACATGTACGTCATGGAGTGTGCCGACGACGACCCGATGACGGGCACGTTCGTCATGAAGGGTGTCATCGACACCCGTGCCGAGTGGAACTATGGCATCCACCCCTCCCTGTTGCAGGTGCCCGACGGCAGACTCTACCTGTTGTGGAGCGGATGGCCCGACCGTCGCCATGAGACGGAGACGCAGTGCATCTATATCGTCCGCATGGAGAACCCCTGGACCACTGCCTCCAGTCGTGTGATGATATCAGAGCCGGAGTATGAATGGGAGCGACAGTGGATCAACCCCGACGGCACGCGCTCGGCCTATCCCATCTATGTGAACGAGAACCCCGAGCCATGCCTGTCGCCTGACAGCACACAGGTCATCGTGTTCTACTCAGCCAGTGGCATCTGGACGGAGTACACCTCGCTGGGCATGCTCACCGCCCCTGCTGATGCTGACTTGCTGAGGCCCGAGGTATGGACGAAGCGCAGCGAGCCGCTGCTGTCGCCTGACAGCGTCACCCATGCCACCGCCAACGACATCTGTCTGGTGCCGTCAGCCGATGGTACCCACACCCTGATGCTCTACGAGCTGAAGCGCGTCGAGCACGGCATCATCGCACGCGACACCTATGTCAGGCCCATCACTTGGGACGACAAGGGCATGCCGTGCCTCACCCCTGCTCAGTAGTGCTGACAGCTGTTCAGCAGCGGCGCCTTGCCGTCGGCCAGCAGCTTGAGGATGAGTTCGCCGAAGAGCGTGTTCTGCCAGGCGAACCACGGGCGGGTGTAGTGGTAGGCGTCGTCCTTGTTGAACGACTCATGGATGAAGCCCGTGCCGGCGTCGGTGCTCATCAGCATCTCTATACAGTGGCGTATCTCATGGTCATCCTTACTGGTGAAGGCCAGCATCATGATGCTCATGGGCCAAGGCATGTCGGGACCCACGTGGGGACCGCCGATGCCCTCGCCGGCCTTGCCACGGAAGAAGGCGGGGTTATCCTCTGACCACACGAAGCGACGCGTGTTCTGGTAGATAGGGTCGTTCAGGGGCACGTCGCCCAGGTAGCCCATGGCCAGCAGCGACGGCACGTTGGCATCGTCCATCAGCAGATGACTGCCGTAGCCGTCCACCTCGAAGGCGTATATCTTGCCATACTTGGGGTGGTCCACCACGGCATAGCGGCGCAGCGCCTGCTCCACCTCGTCGGCTAGGGCGGTGCACTCTCTGGCGCGGGCAGCGTCGTGGTTGACGGCGGTGAGCACCTCGGCAGCCTTGCGCAGCGACGTCACGGCCATGAAGTTCGAGGGCACCAGGAAGGGCAGCACGGTGGCGTCGTCGCTGGGGCGGAAGAAGGAGGCGATGAGTCCCACGGGCTTCACCGGGTGTCCCTGGCCGTCCCATCCCACGGTGTCGAACTGGCGGTCGGTGTGGCGCTTGAAGTGGTAGCTGCCAGGACCGTCCTTATGCTGCTGCTCGCGGAACACTGCCAGGATGTTGTCGACGGCCTTCAGCCACTCCTCGCCGAAGATGGTGCCGTCGCCCGTCACCTTCCAGTATTCGTAGGCCAGGCGGATGGGGTAGCACTCTGAGTCAATCTCATACTTACGCTCATGGATGCCCGGCTTCATGTCCGTCTGGTCGCTCTTCCACTCACCCTCCTGCTGTGGGTCCTGGTAGAAGGCGTTGGCGTAGGGGTCGAGGTTGATGCTGCGCAGCTGACGCATGATGACACCACGGATGAGGTGTGCCAGCTGTGGGTCATCGTTGGCGAACTGCACATAGGGCCACACCTGTGCACCACTGTCGCGCAGCCACATGGCGGCGATGTCGCCGGTGTCGACGAAGGTGTCATCATCGCCGTCTGCCGTCTGGCTATCGTTGACGGTCGTCTCCAGCGTGTTGGGGAAGCAGTTCTCGAACATCCAGGCCAGGTAGGGGTTGCCGCTGAGCTGCTGCTTCACCTTCTCTATCGTCTGGTCGATGACCTCTGAGCGGAACAGGCGCTGTTCCACGGGGGGACGCTTCGACTGTCCCACGGCAAAGGTGGTGTCGGCTGTCATGCGGATATACTCCTGACCGAAGGCCAGCTTCTTCTCGGGCTGCTCGTCAGTCGTGGCCGGCTCTTTGGCTGCTGACTTGCAGGCGCTCAGCAGGGTCATGCCCAGCAGGGCTGCTAAAACAATGGTTTTCTTCATATTGAATAGTGGCTTGTTTTGTTATTATTTATGCTTGCTTTCGTAACGAGAAGTCAACTGCAAAGGTAATGCAAACAAAACAAAAGACATACAGTTTCCTATTCAAAAAATAAGAAAATCAGGTAAAAGTTCAACTTTCGCAAGCTTCAGTTGTTAGAGGTGAGTGGGAATTTCCATAATACCACGCTCGGTCGGATTTGCCGCTCGACCTCTGTCGCTTGCTACCGAAGGGACGCAAGAATCCGACCGCTTTGAGTATCAGGATTTTAAATCCGACAACATGTTCATGCCGCATTTCAAATGCTTATATTCAGTGCGGCTGGATTGCAAATCCAGCCGAGCGGGAAATCCAGCCGAGCGGGAAATTAGAATATCGATGCTATTATTTTGTCAACAATCTCATCGAAATACTTCTGCTTGATGCTGCCGAGGCAACGGGTCACATCGAGTTCTATCAAAGATAACGGGCAATAATGGGTGACATACTCCTACGGGATTGCTCCAATGCAGCCTCTCTCAGTTGGCGGTGTGCCTCCACCTCTTCGGGCCGTGACAGCGCGTTGCTCTGATTGTACTCTAATGTTACTGTGCACATAATTGTAGCAATTGAAACGTTTCGGCTGCAAAGTTACACAAAATTCAGCAAATTTCCATCATACCATTCCACCTTTTTTATATTTATCGGCAAAAAAGCAGATGCATAATATAGGCCGCTGCTCCAGCTGGAGCAGCGGCCTGGGCGTAGTGTGAATGGCTTAGTAGTCTTCCTCCTCGTCCTCATCGTCGTCCCATAGACTGCGGTGGCGGACTAAGGCATTTTCGTTTCTTTGTGTAATACCCCTGTTGATAGATGCTTGTATCTGCATAATATTGTCATTAGCTAAGCATACAACCTGTGTGCTGGGTGAATTATATATCTTTTTCATAATCGTTGTTCTTTTATTTGTTGAAACAATTTAGAATCTCACTCTCATTACTACTTCACCAGCACTTTCTTGCCGTTCATGATGTAGAGGCCCTTTGTGGGCTGAGCTACACGCTGACCGTTGATGTTGTAGTAGCTGTTGTTCTGCAGGGTGTTCTCCACAGTTGTGATGCCTGTCGTCTCCTTGTGGAACGACACCTTCATCTCGCGTGCATGCTGCTGTGTGGGCAACACCAGGTATGCCTTGCCAGCAGCCAGCGTGCCGCCATCTGACAATACGAACTTTGGACCAGCAGCCAGCGTGAAGTATTCACTCTCTGCGGGTTCACCAGCTGTGAGGTTAGCTTTCAGCAGGTTTCCTGAGATATTTGCAGCCGAAGTGGCTGACTTAGCGAAGGTGTAAGTTCCTTCTGCGCCTTCCAGCACGACACCCTCAGCAGCGGGAATGATGCCGCTTGTAATCTCATTCAGCAGTACGGTGCTCTCATCTTGCAAAGTAGCATAGTAAGCAGTCACACCATCGGGAACAGCCACTTCGCTTGCATTGCTGAACGTAGCATAGCCAGCAGAACTGATGTTAACGCTGATACCTTGTTCATAGGTCACGGTGATGTTGGCATGAATCTGATAATTCTTTTTATTATCCTCGCCTGTGATATTTGAATTGTCGAAAGTGAAGACGATTGACTGGCTTGCCTCAATATCCCCAATGTTGTATGTATAAAGGTCCTCGGTGCTTACAGGTAGTGTAACAGCTTCGAAGTTTGCTAAAGGCTTACCGTCAATGGTCACTCCTGAGATGTCAATAGTGGCAGCCTTGTTGTTACTCCTTGCCTTGAACTCTACAGCAGTTACTATGTATCCTTTGTTTACATTCAAGGTCAGCGTGTTGCCAGACTGATTGGTACGGAGCTTAAGTCCCTCAGCGCCGTTGATGCCGGCAAAAACTCCGCCGACAATGGATACGGACTTGTAAGTATGGGTAATGTCCTTATCGCCTTTGTCACTTGAAGTATTAAATGGAATCAAGGTTTCAGGCGATGTAGCAGAAGGAGCCCCGTTGAGTGTGTACTGGGTGTCAGACGCGTTGGTAGCAGGACTATAGCCTTCCTTAGAAGCGGTGATAATCAGCTTGCCTCCCTTAGCGTAGAAGGGAACACCTGCTGTGCAAGCAGTAGCTGAGCCGTTGCCAATCTTATAGGTCAGCGTAGCACCCTCAGTTGCGCAATTGGCAATCACCTCATATCCCTCTTCCTCGTAGTTGTATGAACCCAGCGTAAATGTTGGTTCTGCACAGGCAGGTGCATTAACGGTAATGGTGGCAACGCTTGAGGTGGCAACATCTTCGTTATCAGCCTCTGTCACTTTGCAGTAATAGTAGGTAGTGCCGACAGTCTCAGTAGAGGGCGTGTATGAGTTGTTGGTTGCTCCTTCGATGGCAGTTCCTGTCGTAGTACTATTGCTACTATTGCTGTACCATTGATAGGACAAGGCACCGTCGGCATAGGCGGTGGCGGCAACGGTCAGAGCCTCAGCAGTAGCATCCTTTTCATAGGTAGCACTTTGGGGCTGGGTGGTAATCAAAGGAGCGTTAGCAGAAGCGACTGTATAAGTATAGACTAATTGTTTTATAGCACATCCACCATTGGCATTGTAGAAATAGTAAGTAGTCCCTGCAGATAAGTCACCAGAAATGTTTTGTACTGTGCTTCCAGCTGTATTACCAAAGGCAATAATGCCATCTTTACCAACAGTTAATGAGGTTCCTGTCGTAACTTTTGTGCCAATAGCTACTATTCTATCCGTAGCAGATGAATTATTGGATTTGTAATAAATAGTCATAGTACCTGAATATTCAGGTGTGTACTTGATGTGACGAGTGGTGGCAGTAGAAGTCCCATTGGGTCTAAAACCTACACTGCTTTTAATATAGTCAGAAGAAGAGCCTAGGACACAAGTAAGACCTTCATATGTTTGAGTATCAGTGTCCACTTGATCAATATACTCTCCGAAGTCCCATGTAATAGTAACAGTGTTTCCTTCTGTGACTACGCCATAGTTAGCCCACATGCTTCCCATTCCGAGTAGCGCGAGCGTCAATAGTGTAAGTAATTTTTTCATAATGTTTGTTTTTTTAGTTAGTTATTAAAAAAAGTTGTTTTCTCTCTATACGGCATTTAGCCTGATGATTCTTCTCACCGTTTCGGTGTCGGTGGCGAGGCACTTGGCGATGGACTCATCGTTCATGCCCGTTTGTGCCAGGGCCAAGACAGAGGAACGGAGCATTTCGTCTAACTGCGACTGTATCTCGTCTATCTGCGACTGCTTCTCGTCTATCTGCGACTGCTTCTCTTCCAGTAGCTTCTCGTTTTCAGCAAGCTTTGCATTCTGCTCTGCTATCTTGCGGGCGTTGAGCATGATTTCCGTGTCCCGCTTTTCAATGATGGAGTAGTACTCGTCCTCCACGTTCATGTCCTGCCTTGTGTTCACGTCGCTGGCGGCCATCAGCAACCGCCTGAGGATGAGTTGCATCTCTTCGTCTCCCTCATAGAGGTTGTCATCTATTTTCAGGAAGTGCTGACTGTCATGATCCTGATTGGTCTGGTCAAAGAAACTGAGAACCTTGTCTAAGCGGTTGTTGATTTGCCCATGAAGGAGTGGTATCTGCACGATGATGCTATTGTGTGTCAGAC
>JAEEGL014220836.1_pt1 | contig 18395 bp, 11 predicted proteins | sample 9134231 | NCBI WGS metagenome assembly JAEEGL01 (sample SAMN16246548, study PRJNA631951) | gut metagenome | biome: gut microbiome; feature: rumen; material: fiber-attached | host: Bos | place: Iran: Karaj | collected 2018-10 | reverse complement strand
GCCACTTTACGGGTTTCTTCTGCATTTTCTTCACTGACTGCGCGGAGCATTTCCAGGCCCACAACGGTGGTGCCGTACTCGCACAGAATGATGTCGTCAATGTCATACTGAGAACCGGGCTTGTAGAAAAAGAGAGTTCCCAGACGCTCACCTGCGATCTCAATAGGGGTAATGATGGCCTGATAAGACTTGATCTTCTCATCCTCAAAGCCCAGGGTTGCCAGGTTCACGTTTTCCTTGGTGGATAAAATGGCGAGTAAACGCTCATTTAACACGGTATCGATAAAATCGCCTACCTTGTCGTCCATCATCTCGTGGATGACAGGAATCCCTTCGGATTCGCCGACACCAAGAATTTTGCCTTTTTTACTGATAACTAACACATTGGAATTCATGATATCCCGCATTACACGGCAGATATCGTTGAAGACCACTTTGCTGGAGCTGTTGTTATGTAACAGCTTTCCGATTTTCCTGGTTTTGTCCAGTAACTGCACACTACTCATATCTTCGCTATTCCTCGTTTCTGCTGCATCATAACGGACGTCCCCATATGTCCGGCAGCGCTATGAGCTCCCCTAAAATAGTACTTCTACAGGAAATACTTTATCACAGAAAACGACAATTCGCAATATTTTGTTTGAATTTCAGATAAATAACTTATAATTTTTCTAAAAATTTAACGTTTTACTACTATTACGCGTTTTCGTCGTCTGTTTTTTTGGCTTCGGTATAGCCGCAGCCTTCCTTGCTGCAGACCAGTTTACTGCCCTTTACCAGCAGTTCTTCCCCGCATCTGGGGCACTTCTTTCCGGAAGGTCTCTGCCAGGACATGTAATCGCATTCGGGATAATTCAGGCACCCGAAATAGTTTCTGCCCTTGCGGGTCTTCTTGATCACGATATCGCTGCCGCACTTGGGGCAGGCAACGCCGATCTTCTCAAAGTAAGGCTTGGTATTGCGGCATTCCGGGAATCCGGGACAAGCAAGGAACTTACCGTGAGGGCCGTATTTGATCACCATCCGGCGGCCGCAGACATCACAGATCTCATCGGATTCTTCATCCCGGATCTGTACCTGCTCCAGTTCCTTCTCCGCCACCTTGACCGCTTCATCCAGATCCGGATAGAAGTTGGCCACAATGGTCTTCCAGCCAACGGTTCCTTCACTGACACCATCCAGCAGCGTTTCCAGATTTGCCGTAAAGTTTACATCCACAATGCTGGGGAACGCGTCGATCATCATCTTGTTGACTGCTTCCCCTAAGTCCGTTACGTACAGGTTCTTGTTTTCCTTGGTGACATAATGTCTTGCCAGGATGGTGGTAATGGTAGGCGCATAGGTACTGGGTCTGCCGATACCGAGTTCCTCCAGTGCCCGTACCAAAGATGCTTCGGTATAGTGAGCGGGAGGCTGGGTAAAGTGCTGCTTGTTATCAAAGCCCTCCAGCGTAAGGACGCTGTCCGTGGTAAGACCTTTGGATAATACCACCTTATCTTCATCCTCATCGGGCTGGGTATAAACCTTCATGAATCCGTCAAAGCTAAGCTTGGAAGCAGACAGACGGAACAGTTCGCCCTGAGCTTCTACCGTAACGGTAGTAGTCTCATAACGGGCAGGTGCCATACGGCTGGCAGTGAAACGCTGCCAGATCAGCTGATAGAGACGGTACTGATCTCTGGACAGGGAATCCTTGATCTCCAGCGGATGGTTGGCAATATCGGTGGGGCGGATGGCTTCATGGGCATCCTGGATCTTCTGGGTATTCTTCTTTTCGGCGATCTTCTCTGCCAGATAATTCTCCCCGTACTTTTCGCCGATGTAGGACTGGGCCATGGCCACTGCTTCATCGGATACACGGGTGGAATCGGTACGCAGGTAAGAGATCAGCGCAACGGTGCCGCTACCCTTGATCTCCACGCCTTCGTATAACTGCTGGGCGATCCGCATGGTCTTCTGGGTGGAGAAATTAAGGACCTTGCTGGCTTCCTGCTGCAGGGTGGAGGTGGTGAAGGGTAAAGGGCTCTTACGGATCCGCTCTCCCTTCTTAACTTCCGTAACCTTAAAGGAAGCCTTCTTAAGCTTCTTTTCCAGCGCATTAACCTGCTCAGCGCTCTTTAATTCTACTTTTCCGTCCTTTGTGCCGTAATAATGTGCGATCAGAGGCTTCTTTTCGCCTTTTACGTTAAGGACTGTATCCATGCTCCAGTATTCTTCGGGAATAAATGCATCGATCTCATTTTCCCGGTCGCAGATGATGCGCAGTGCCACAGACTGTACACGTCCGGCGGAAAGACCGCGCTTGATCTTGGACCACAGAAGGGGGGAGATCCGATAACCCACCATACGGTCCAGCATACGTCTGGCCTGCTGGGCATCTACCAGATTCATGTCGATCTCTCTGGCATTCTTTAAGGATTCTTTCACCGCATTCTTGGTGATCTCGTTAAAGGTGATACGATAGACCTTTTTTTCTTCCAGCTTTAATGCCTGATATAAATGCCAGCTGATGGCTTCTCCTTCCCGGTCCGGGTCGGTTGCGAGATAGATCTTGGTAGCTTTTTTAACTTCCTTACGGAGCATTGCCAGGATATCGCCCTTGCCGCGGATGGTGATGTATTTCGGTTCATAATCATGATCCACATCGATACCCAGCGCGCTCTTAGGCAGATCCCTTACGTGGCCGTTACTGGCCACAACCTGATAATCGCTCCCCAAAAACTTTTTAATGGTCTTAACCTTGGCAGGTGACTCTACGATCACGAGATACTTTGCCATACTATGTAACCCTCTCTTCTATACCTTGATTTGGTCCCCTCTTTGGAGAAAGAATCCCGCGTTTTCGCGGAAAAAATCAGACAAATTAACGTCATCATTTGTTTTCTCAAACAATCGTATGAAACTATATAACAAAAAAAATATTATTGCAAGTACGTTTTTCAAATTCCGTTCAGACGCTCTCCTCTCATATCCCGAAAAGACGGTCATCCAGGCGGTAATATCCTCCCGGAAGCTGCAGGGCCTTTCCGGCAAAACACAGTTCCATCAAAGCTCCCGAAAGCTCCGTAATACTTTCCATCGCCGGATACCCCTGCCCGGAAAGAGTTTCATTTAACTGTAAAAACAACGTCTGCAGCGTTTTGGGTTCCCAGTCAAGAACCGACATCAGATCCGGTTTTTCCGGCATTTTCTCTTCCTGCCTTCCCCCGGATGCTTCCTGTTTCTTCCTTATACCATATAACTTTTCCAGGACATCCTCCGGAGAAAGGGCCATCTGGGCTCCCTGGGCGATCAGCCGGTTACAGCCGCAACTCAGGCGATCCGTCACCCGCCCCGGAAGGATAAATACTTCCTTCCCCTGATCCAGGGCCATATCTACCGTGATCAGGGTTCCGGACTTTTCTCCGGCTTCCACCACCAGGACACCGTCACTTAAGCCGCTGATGATACGGTTTCTGGGCGGAAACAGTCTGGGATCCGGCTTTGTGCCGGGGAAATATTCGGATAAGATCCCGCCCTGCGTAAGACACCTGTCATAGATCCTCTTATTGTCCGACGGATAGCAGACATCCACTCCGCTTCCCAAAACGCCATAGCTGTATCCTCCTGCGTCCATGGCTCCTTTCTGTGCGATGCCGTCAATCCCCCTGGCCAATCCGCTGATCACCTGCACACCAGAAAGCGCCATCTGTTCCCCGAACCATCTGGCGGCATTGCTGCCGTAGGCAGAACATGCCCGGGAGCCGATGATGGCAAGGGAAGGCTTAGCAGGATCCGGAAGAAGACCTTTATAAAAAAGGGATAGGGGCGGATCCGGGATCTCCCGCAGAGCAGCGGGAAAAGCGGGATGGGTTATGGGGACATAGAAGACCCCGCCGTTTTCCAGTTCTTCCCGCCTTTTTGCGGCCTCCTTAAGGGCTGCGGCATTCCACTTATCCCGCACCCGTTTGCGCTTTTCCAAAGGCATCCCCTTAAAATATCCCTCCAGTTCTTCAAAACTTTTTTTGCAGACCTCCGTAGCACTTCCATACTGCCCGATCAGGCTTCGGATGGTCTTTTTTCCATGTCCAAAAAGATCCTGCAGATAAAAAAAGGCATCGGTTTCCTGCTGCCACGTTAAGCTGTTTTCCATTTACGTTTTCCTTTCTTTCCATAAATTCCCACTTTTAGAGCTGATCACTCATACGGTAGAGAAACGCTCTCTGGATATCCTCCTCGCGGATCTCTTCCTGATCCTCCAGATCTGCAATGGTCCGCGCCACCTTAAGGAGCCTGTGATAGCTTCTGGCGGTCAGATGCAGTCTGTCATAGGCTTTCAGCATAAGTGCCTGCTCCTTTTTTCCAAGGACGCAGTATCGCTCAATTTCCCGATGTTCCATCTGGGCGTTAAAGGAAATGGATTCCCCGCGAAAACGATACAGTTGCCTCTCTCTAGCCATAAGGACCTTTTCCCGCATGCTCCCGCTGGAGATGCGGCCCGTTTTCGCACCCATCCCGCTTCCTTCTCCGGAAACCATCTGCTCCGGAGAAACCGGGTCCACCTGGGTCACCAGATCGATCCGGTTAAGTAACGGTCCCGAGATCCTTCCCTTATACCGGTGGATCTCTCCCGGACTGCAGGAACAGCGGTTTAAATCCGGATAAAAGCCGCAGGGGCAAAGATTGGTGGCAGCCACCAGAAGGAAATCCGCCGGATAGGTGACCTGCCCTCCGGTACGGACGATCCGGGCTTCATGGGTTTCCAGAGGCTGACGCATCACATCCAAAGTAGAACGCTTAAACTCTGCCAGTTCATCCAGAAACAACACCCCTTTATGGCTCAGAGAAACATAGCCCGGCTTGGGATGCAGCCCGCCGCCCACAAGGGCCTGGGGCGTAATGGTATGATGGGGTGCGCAAAAAGGCCGCGCATCCATCAGCCGGTTTCCATCCGTAAGTTTCCCCGCCACAGAATGGACCGCCGTCACCTCCAGTTTTTCTTCGGTGGAGAGCGGTGGCAGGATGGAGGGCATGCGTCTTGCGATCATGGTCTTACCGCCTCCCGGAGGTCCCACCATCAGGAGATGATGAAAGCCTGCTGCCGCGATCTGGGCAGCGTATTTGGCATTTTCCTGTCCCACCACCTCTGAAAAATCCGGCTGGGGATCCCGCTCCTGTCCTTCCTCTTCCTCTCCCTCCGGTGTATATTCCGGAAGGTGCTCCTCTCCCGCAAGGGCATTTAACAGTTCCAGCAGGTGGGATACGGGATGGATCCGGATTCCCTCTACCAAAGCGGCTTCCCGGGCGTTTTGGGAAGGCAGAATGACGCCCCTTGATCCTTCCTGCCTGGCCCGCTTTACCTGGGGAAGTACCCCTGGAATGGGTTTGATCTCTCCGTTTAATCCCAGTTCCCCCAGAAACAGCATCCCTTCTGTTTTGGCAGGATCAAACAATCCCAGTGCCGCAAGGATCCCCACCGCAACCGGAACATCAAAGGCGGTTCCTTCCTTGCGTACATCTGCAGGGGAAAGATTGACCGTTACCCGCATAGGCGGCATGGGACAGCCGATATTCCGAAGGGCGACCCGGACCCGTTCTCTGGCTTCCTTTACTTCGCTTCCGGCCATCCCCACCATCTCAAAGCAGGGCAGACCGGTGGATGCATCCACTTCTACCTGAACCGGCAGAGAAGTAATGCCCCATAAGGCCATAGATGAAATTGTACTGAACATAAAACTCCTTCTTGCATTTGAAAAAAGCACATTTTCCCGTCGTTCAAATGCAGTTACTTAAAATGAAAAATGCGGACCGGAACGGTCCCATACCGATCTGCCCTACAACAGGCGATCAAAAGAATAAAAAAAGGATGTCCGCAAGATCTGCGAACATCCTTAAAGATAGCAAAGGGTGTAACAAAAAGCAAGTGATTTTTATTTTGGACCGATCCTAAAAGGCAGCATCGGGATTGCCGCCCAGCTTCATGGACATGGATTCCGGATCCTGGGCAAACTGGATGGCATTGGCTTTGGTGATCTTATGATCGTTATACAGCTGCATGATGGCTTCATCCATGGTGATCATACCGATCTTGCGGTTAGTCTGCATAACGCTGGTCAGCTGATGAGACTTTCCTTCACGGATCATATTGCGGACCGCATAATTGGCATGGAGTACCTCAAAGGCTGCGATACGTCCGTTGCCTTCCGCATTGGGGATCAGCTGCTGGGAAACTACCGCTTCCAGAGTGCTGGCTAACTGCACACGGATCTGCTGCTGCTGATGCGGCGGGAACACGTCGATGACACGGTCCACCGTGGAGGCTGCACCGATGGTATGTAAGGTGGAAAGCACCAGATGTCCGGTCTCTGCCGCGGTGATCGCAATACTGATGGTATCAAAATCACGCATCTCACCTACCAGGATCACATCCGGATCCTCACGGAGTGCTGCACGAAGGGCATTGGCATAATTCTCCGAATCCAGACCGATCTCTCGCTGATTGATCATGGCCATCTTATGGGAATGGAGGTACTCGATAGGGTCCTCCAGAGTGATCACGTGAGCTTCTCTTTCATGGTTGATCTTATCGATGATGGCTGCAAGCGTAGTGGATTTACCGCTTCCCGTAGGGCCCGTTACCAGCACCAGACCACGCTTTTTCCGGTACAGATCGATGACGGAATCCGGCAGTCCCAGTTCCTCTGCACTGGGTACCTGGGTTCCTACCAGACGAAGAGCCATAGCTACGGAACCACGCTGTTTATAGGCATTTACACGGAAACGTCCCAGGGTGGGGATGGAGAACGACATATCGTACTCGCCCCGTTCCTCAAAGATGTCTCTTTGGGATTCGGACATGATCTGAAGGAGTGCTTCCAGTGTATCCGCCGGCATCATACGGGGATATTCCATGGTGATCAGATGCCCGTTCACACGCATTTTCGGCGGGATACCTACTGTGATGTGCACATCGGATGCTCCGGATTCTTTTGCTTTTCTAAGGATTTCCTCTACTGTAGGCATAACCTGACTCCTTTAGTAAATTGCCTGAGAACAGACATGAATTGATTGCTTTGCTCTATTATTATACGGAATTTATGTAAGAAAGTACAACAATTTTACAGTAAAAAGGCGCCGGCCACCAGATTGTTCAGATCCATGCCCGCAGATGTACAAAAGAGCCTCTCTCCCTGTTTTTTCAGAAGGCCCTGGCTTATCAGTTTTTCGCTGGCTTCTCCGTACACATCAAAAAAAGAAGTGCCAAAGGTCTGTTCAAATTCGCTTACGGAAATGCCACTTGTGGTACGAAGACCCAGGAACATAAACTCTTCCATGGCATCTTCCTTCGTGAGGATCTCCACCTGCCGGGGCGCAAAATCCTCTTCCAGATAGGCATTTAAGTCCGGTGTATTCTGAAAGCGCATCTCCTCCCAGAAGGAGGATGCGCCGATCCCAAAGCCCAGATAGGGTCTTCTCCTCCAGTAGCCTTCGTTGTGGCGACAGCTGTAGCCGTCCCTGGCGAAATTGGAGATCTCATACTGATGAAAGAGAGCCTGTTCCAGCATCTTGCAGGCATCGTGATAAAGGGAGCGGTCTTCCTCCTGGGAAAGGAGTTTATGGGAGTCCTTATATTGATCATGCAAAGGAGTCCCTTCCTCCAGGATCAGGCTGTACAGGGAGATATGCTCCGGTTTAAGAGCTATCACCTGTTTTAAGGTCTTTTGCAGGATTTCGCCTTTTTGCCCCGGAAGCCCCATCATCAGATCGATGTTTACATTCCCAAAGCCTGCAGAGCGCACCATATCATAGCAGGATAAGAACGTATCCGCATCATGGATCCTGCCGAGGAGTTTTAATTCATCATTGTCCATGGACTGTAAGCCGATACTCACCCGGTTGATGCCGGCCCTGTAAAAGCCATCCAGTTTTTCCCCGGTGACCGTGCCGGGATTCATCTCCATGGAGATCTCCGCATCCTCTGCCAGAGAGTAATTCTCACGAATGGTATCCATGATCTGCTGCATCTGATCTGCGCTTAGAAGGGAAGGGGTTCCCCCACCGAAAAAAACAGAGGAAATCTTACTTCCCTCTGCTTTTATCCTGCTTTTTATAAGATGATGGCACAGTGCGACCACATAGGAATCGATCCGTTCCATCGTTCCGGGACCCGATAAAAAGTCGCAATAGGCACATTTTTTAACACAGAAAGGGATGTGCAGATACAGCATCCCTTCCCGGATCGCATCGTCTTTAATCATCATTATCCAGCTTAAGCACACTCATGAAGGCGGCCTGCGGGATCTCTACGCTACCGATCTGGCGCATCCGCTTCTTGCCTTCCTTCTGCTTTTCCAGCAGTTTCTTCTTACGGGAGATATCACCACCATAGCACTTTGCAAGGACATCCTTACGCATGGCGCGGACTGTGGTACGGGCAATGATCTTGCCACCTACACAGGCCTGAATGGGGATCTCAAACAGGTGTCTGGGGATCTCTCCCACCAGCTTTTCACACATCTTGCGGCCTCTTTCGTAAGCACCGTCTGCATGAACGATAAAGGAGAGGGCATCCACCTGCTCATGATTAATGAGGATATCCAGCTTCACCAGCTTGGAAAGCTCATATCCCTTTAATTCGTAGTCAAAGGAGGCATAGCCTCTGGACCGGGATTTTAAGGCGTCAAAGAAATCGTAGATGATCTCATTTAAGGGCAGCTCGTATTTTAACAGTGCCCGGGTGGTCTCAATATATTCCGTGGAAAGATAGCGGCCTCTTCTCTCCTGGCAAAGCTGCATGATGGGACCGATGTATTCGGTGCTCACCATGATCTCCGCACTGACAATGGGTTCCTCCATATGCTCGATCTCTGCGGGATCCGGCAGATTGGAGGGATTGGTCAGTTCCACTACATCCCCGTTGGTCTTAAAGACCTTATAGATAACACTGGGTGCGGTAGTGACCAGATCCAGATCGTATTCCCGCTCCAGTCTCTCCTGGATCACGTCCAGATGCAGCAGGCCCAAAAAGCCGCAGCGGAAGCCAAAGCCTAAGGCAACGGAAGTTTCCGGTTCGTATTTTAAGGATGCATCGTTTAACTGGAGTTTTTCCAGCGCATCCCGAAGATCTGTATAGTGAGCGGAGTCTGCGGGATAAATGCCGCAGTACACCATGGACTGCACCTTCTTATAGCCGGGAAGAGGCTCTGCGCAGGGATGCTCGGCATCCGTTACGGTATCACCTACCCGGGTGTCCTTCACATTTTTAATGGAGGCGGTAAAATAACCTACCAGACCGGCAGAGATCTCCTCGCAGGGGATAAACTGTCCGGGTCCGAAATACCCTACCTCCACTACTTCCGCTTCCGCACCGGTAGCCATCATGCGTACCCTGGTGCCTTTTTTGATGCGTCCGTCCATGATACGACAAAATACGATCACACCTTTATAGGAATCATAAATGGAGTCAAAGATCAGGGCTTTTAATGCGCCGTCCGGATCTCCCGCGGGGGCGGGAACCTTTTCCACGATGGCTTCCAGTACCTCATCGATACCGATGCCGTTCTTGGCGGAAACTAACGGTGCGTCCTGGGCTTCCAGGCCGATGACGTCCTCGATCTCATCCTTTACTTCGTCGGGATGGGCACTGGGCAGATCGATCTTATTGATCACGGGAAATACTTCCAGATCATGCTCTAAGGCCATATATACGTTGGCCAGAGTCTGGGCTTCGATGCCCTGGGAAGCGTCCACCACCAGGATCGCTCCTTCGCAGGCTGCAAGGGAGCGGCTGACTTCATAATTAAAGTCCACATGGCCGGGGGTATCGATCAGGTTCAGGATATACTCCTGCCCGTCTTTGGCATTGTAAATGATCCGGATGGTCTGGGCCTTGATGGTGATGCCCCTCTCCCGTTCCAGTTCCATATTATCCAGGACCTGTGCCTGCATCTCGCGACTGGTCAGCAGTCCTGTTTTCTCAATGATCCGGTCCGCAAGGGTAGACTTGCCATGGTCGATATGGGCCACGATACAAAAGTTGCGGATCTTGCTTTGATCTACATTACTCATCTGAAATAATCCTTTTTCTGTTAGTCATCACTGTTTGGTATTATAACACAGAATTTCCTCTTGACATTACCTTTTGTCTACTTTACAATACATTTCGTATGTTTCCATTAGTACGAACCGTGTCTCCGGCCTTAATGGGACATTACCATATATTATAACCAATTTTTGTTGAATTATTTGTGGAGGTATCATTTTGGCAAACATCAAATCTGCTAAGAAGAGAATTCTTGTAAGCGAGAAGAAGGCAGCACGTAACAAGGCCGTTAAGAGCTCTGTTAAGACTGCTGTTAAGCATGTTCGTACTGCTATTGAAGCAAACGATAAGGCAGCTGCTGAAGCAGCACTTAAGTCTGCAGCTTCTACCATTGATAAGGCTGAGACCAAGGGCGTTCTGAAGAAGAACACCGCTTCCAGAAAAGTTGCTCGTTTATCTTCTGCTATCAGCAAGATGCAGTAATTTTGGGTTGAGTTGTTAAAATTTTTTCGCGGCTGAAAAAATCCCGTACTTCCGGATCGGAGGTACGGGTTATTTTTTTGCTAAAAACGTGCAGCCCCCCATAGGAAGCTGCACGAATATTTTTAAACGGATGCATTCAGATCAAGGGATAAGGCAAAGGTAATTCTCTCCTTCTTCTCCTGATATTTAAGAGGCAGGGCAGGTCCGCAGCTGTTGGAGCCGATCCCGGCCATGACCGGATCAAAGTGAAGGGTCGTAAAGCCGGCTTTTACCAGTTCGAAATTATGCTGCTTATTCGTAAGCTCTTCTACGGTATATTCGCTGGCGCCAAAGGTAAAGGGCACATTTCCCGTTACCCGGATGGTGCGGTTTTTGCCGGTGGCTTCTGCGAAGATACAGCCGTAGTGGCTGCCGTTTTCCTGAGGCTTGATATAATCCTCATGCTGATCCTCTACGCTGCTTACAAAAACATCCACATAGGACGCTCTGTGTTTATCCACATAGCTCTCCTGCGGGCCGTAGCCAAAATATCTTACTTTGTCAAAATCCGAAGGCACCGCCATGGAAAGACCGAATCTGGGAAGATAGGGGAATGCGGGATCAACTTTAAGGTCCGCAAGGACTCTGATGAGGCCGTTTCCGTCCACTTCATAGGTAACCGTGCCGGATAATACCTTCTGCAGGTAGATGGCACCAAAGCTTACTTTGGAAGTGATCACCACTTTTTCGGCTTTTTCCTGTACCACGCTTTCATAGGAGCGCATGGTCATACGGTCAAAGCCAGCTCTTCTCCATTCGTGTACCACGTTGCGGTCATTATCCGTGGGAGCACGGAATACCTCAAATCCCAGAGGTTTTACCAGCAGTTCCTCCTCCCCTATGCGCAGGGAAGTAAAGACGCCATGTCTTCTGTCATAACGGTAGGTAAAGCCCTCCCCCTTTGAAGATACTCCCTGAAGGACTACTTCTTCCGGCGATTCCGTAACCTTGGGACACCCGGAAGCCTTATCGCAGAGTTGTTCCATAGACTTTGTGGAAATGCAGATCTGGTCAAAGCCCAGTTCCTCTCCTGTTTTCCGAAGGCTTACCGCACTCTTCAGGAAATACGTGATCTTAAGATAGCGGTTTGCGCCTTTTCCTTCCGCACATTCTGCCAGTTCTTCCCCGGAAAGAGGAAGGAGTACTTCTGCGGTTTCATGGGGCAGGATCCCGGGTAGTTCCACCTGCTTTTCAAACAGGAGCCTTCCGTTATCCTTAAGGGTCACTACCGCATTGCAGTAGCTGCCTGCATCGGTAAAATCCAGCTTGTTACTAAGGCGGATGCTTCCCTTTTCTGCATCAAAGCCTTCCACCCGAAGGGGTCTTGCCACATTTTTAAGTTCCAGAAGGCCAGTATGGGGTCTGCGGTCCGGATATACCAGACCATCCATACAGAAGTTGCCGTCATGAGGGAATTCCCCGTGATCGCCGCCGTAAAGGAACTTCTCTCTTCCGTCTTCGCTCCTGCCGTCATAGATGGCATGATCGCACCATTCCCAGACAAAAGCACCGAAGAAATTATCATAAGCGTAGAGCTGTTCATAATTATCTTCCAGATCTCCGGGGCCGTTACCCATGGCATGGCAGAACTCACACTGCATGAAGGGCTTTTTGCTCTCCGGATTTTCGCAGTACGCCTTTACCCATTCCGGTGAAGCATACATACGGCTGCAGACATCAATGGGTGTCATATCCTGGGTCTGCCAGGGCACCCATGTCTGGCTCTCATAATGCAGCAGTCTGGTAGGATCCGTAGCTTTGGTCCAGTATGCGGCACCAATAAAGTTGGGGCCATAGCCGCTTTCATTGCCCATAGACCACAAAAGCACACAGGTACGGTTCCGATCCCGAAGGACGTTTCTCTGCATACGGTCCAGGATCTCCTGTTCATAGAGAGGGTCCTTAGCCAGAATGCTCATATTGTCAAAACCGTTTTCGCTGTAGATATCCCCGGTTCCGTGGGATTCCATATCGGTTTCACTGATCACATAAAAGCCGTACTGATCGCACAGTTTTGTAAAAAACGGCGCATTGGGGTAATGACTGGTCCGGATGGCGTTGATGTTGTGCTGCTTCATCAGCTCCAGATCCTTCATCACATCCTCCATGGTTACGGCATAGCCGGTATAGGGATTGGAGTCGTGACGGTTTACGCCCTTTAGCTTAATGGGGCGGTTGTTTAAAAGAACTACCCGGTCCCGGATGGCAATGGTACGGATTCCCACATAGTCCAGGATCTTCTCATCTCCCAGGATCAGGATCAGGGTATAGAGGCTCGGATGCTCCGCACTCCAGAGTTTTGCCTGATCGATGGCAAGGGTCAGTTTCTCCTTATGGGAGACTTCCCCTCTTGCGATCTCTTTTTCACCCTCTGCAAGGATCACGGTCACTTTGGCATCTTCCGGTGCATTCACAAGCTCCGGCACAACGGATACATAGCCTTTTTTCGCCGTGAGGGCCAGGGCATCCTCCTCTTCAAAGGTGGTGGTGATCACATAATCCCGCACGTGCATCTTCGGACGGTGATACAGATACACATCCCGGAAGATTCCGGTCATACGGAACTTGTCCTGATCTTCGCAGTAGCTTCCGTCGCACCATTTGAGGACAAGGACACGGATCTCGTTTTCTCCTTCCTTCACATAGGCGGAAATATTGAACTCACTGGTGGCATGGGATACCTGGCTGTAACCGGTAAACTGTCCGTTGATCCACAGATAGAAGCAGGAATCCACGCCGTCAAACAAAAGATAAGTCTCCCCAGTAAGCTGATCTGCCGTCAGATCAAAAAAGCGCCGATACAGTCCGCAGGGATCATCCACCGGCACATAGGGCGGATCATAAGTGAAGGGATAGCGGGTATTGGTATAATGCTGTAAGTCAAAGCCTGCATACTGTACGCAGGAAGGAACCGCTATGGTACCATCTCCGATACGTTTTCCCTTTTCGTTAAAATCCGGTACCTGCTCTCCTCCCACCTGGGGCAGGTTATCAAACCACTCAAATTCCCAGGGGCCGTTTAACAGGGTGCGTTGAGGGATCCCTTCCCCGTTTAAGGGTAACAGATCCACATGGGGTACTTCACAGCCTACATGAAGTGCTGCAGGATTTTCATGGAATTCTCTTTCCAGACGCATTTTGCATTCTCCTTTATGATGAGATAATCTTACGCTTCATCCTTTTTTTCAAACAGGGCGATGCTTTCCACTCCGCTTGTCCAGGGGAACTGATCGCAGGCAACAGCTTTTACCGCGCGGTAGCCGTTTTCCAGAAGGATCTGGCCGTCTCTGGCAAGGGAAGTGGGCTTACAGGATATATAGATCAGGTGCTTCACACCGTAATCCATGATCTTTCGAAGGGCTTTGGGATGAACACCGTCCCTGGGGGGATCTAGGATGATCAGATCGGGCTTCTCCGAAATGGTATCCAGCACCTTAAGGACATCTCCCGCCAGAAAGCTGCAGTTATCCAGGTGATTTTCCCGGGCGCTTTCCTTTGCGGCTTCCACCGCTTCCTCCACGATCTCCACGCCTACGACCCGGTCGGCTGCTTTGGCCATCATCTGGGCAATGGTTCCGGTGCCGCTGTATAAGTCAAATACCACGCCGCCTTTTCCTTCGCCGGCTTCAGTAATGTAGCGTCTGGCCGTTTCATAGAGCATCTCCGCTCCCGCAGAGTTGGTCTGAAAAAAGGAAAAGGTGCTGACTTTAAAGGATAAGCCAAGAAGTTCCTCCCGGATATAGTCTCTTCCGTATAACACATCCATCCTGTCGCACAGTACCGCATCCGCCTGGGAATCGTTTAAGATATGAAGGATACCGGTAATGGCGCCTGTCATGGGCAGGGCTAAAAGGCCCTCCTTCCAATGATCCAGAAGCTCTGCTGCCTTCTCTTCTTCCATCTGGGTACTGGTCACCAGGCCGATGAGGATCTCTCCGCTCTTCCAGGCTTTCCGCACCAGAAGGTGTCTCAGATAACCGATGTGACTTAGACGATGGAAATGGGGCACCTTCCCGGATGCAAAAAACTCCCGGGTATAGGCTAAGATCCGCCGATAGTCTTCGTCCATGATCTGACAGTGATCCACGGTGATGATATCGTAAAAGTTACCGCTGCGGTGCATGCCCAGTTCCAGGGGGCCGTCCTTAACCGAATCCCCGAAGGTAAACTCCATCTTATTGCGATAGCCGTACAGCGTAGGGGAAGCCTTGATCCCTTCCCACTCCCAGGGGCTATCCTGGTGATCAAATACAGGAGAAAGCAGCTTATAGACCTGCTCTTCCTTAAGCTTTATGGCATCCTCATAGGACAGGTTCAGATAGGCACAGCCACCGCAGGTCCCAAAATGGGGACAGGGCGCATCTACTTCCCCCGGGGCTTTTTTTATAACTTCCAGAAGTCTTCCTTCTGCTCTTCCGGCTCTCTTTTTGCAGATAAAGCCTTTTACCTGCTGACCGGGGATCACCTTTTTCATGAGGATCTTCGTCCCGTCCTCACATACCACCGTCCCTGCATGGGGGAATCTGGTATCCGTAACCAGACCTTCGAATTCTTCGCCTTTTTTCAATGGATCAAACCTCTCTTCTTATAACAAGAAAACGGAGAACGTCCGGAAGCTTCCCAGACCTTCTCCGTAGTATACTTTCTCAAAACGCTTCATGAATCTGTCAAAAAAGCCTCTCCCTATTCGGTGATGGCATCATCTTCATCTTCAAAGAAATCGTCTTCAAAATCATCGTCCAGATTATCATCGTACTCTTCCAGATAATCCGGCTCAAAATAGCGGAATACAAAATAAGCAATGGCTGCAACAGCGGCAACAGCACCGATAATGGCTAAGATCCACAGCACCACGCTGCCTCCCTTACGCTCTTCTTCCTGTCTCTTCATACGAAGAACTTCGTTTACCTTGTCCAGTAAGATATCGTATTTATCGCCCATACAAACCTCCTGCTTAAAGTCCTTGCAAATCTAGTCTTAGTTTACTCGATTCGCTGTAATTTTGCAAACCCGGCGTACATGATCTTCTGTCCCACATCGCCGTCAAATACCACCGTTACCTGGTAGTCTTTTTCCTTCTTTTCCAGAGCAGTGACCGTTCCCCGTCCGTACTTGATATGCTTTACCCGGTCGCCTACATCATAGGAAGGCTTCTCCCCTGACGGCATGCCCTTGGATAAGCTTCCCACACCCTTGGAAAGGAAAGGCTTCTTGGATTCCGGTGTCTTACGGGCAAGCCCCCGAAGAGGGGTCTTCTGGGTATTGTAGCTGTATACCGCTTTCGTAAAGGTTCCGGCTTCTCCGTAGGATACACTGCCACCCGGCATGGAAGCGGGCTGTTTTTCCCTGGTCCTGCCATAACCGGAGGAAGATCCGAAACCGGTAAAGAGACTGTCATGATCGTCAAAGAATTCATCAATGGCGCGGCTCTTTTTTTCCGGAAGCGGACGATCCAATAGTTCTTCCGGGATCTCCCGGACAAAACGGCTGATGGGATTATACTGGGTCTCTCCTCGGATCATCCGTTTCTGAGCCGCACACAGGGTAAGATGTTTTTTGGCCCTGGTGATCCCCACATAAGCAAGGCGACGCTCTTCCTCCATATCCGAAGGGTCATCGGAGGATATGGTCATAAATCCGGGGAAGATCCCGTCTTCCATACCGGCAAGATATACATGTTCAAACTCCAGTCCCTTGGCCGCATGCATGGTCATGAGAAGGGTTCGCTCGCCGTCTTCTCCCACAGAGTCAATATCGGCCACCAGCGCAACCTCTTCCAGAAAACCGCTTAAGGAAGGGTCGTCTGCATTTTCTTCATAGTAAGCCATCTTGGAAAGAAGTTCTTCTACGTTTTCTACCCGGTCCTGAGCATCCTCTTCCCCGGAGGTACGAAGCTCCTCCAGATAGCCGGTGGTTTCCAGCACGTCACTTAAGAGTTCCTTCAGGGAATACTCCTTCATCTTGCCACGGAACGCACGGATCATGGTGGTAAAGTTTTCCAGCTTGGTAGCCGTCTTACCCATTCCGGGGATCTGATCTGCCCGCATCAGGGCATCAAAAAAGCTGATATCGGAATAATCCGCAAAGTCCTGTACTCTGGTAATGGTGGTCTGTCCGATCCCCCGCTTGGGAACGTTTAAGATCCGTCGCACCGCCACATCATCCTGACCGTTATCAATAGTCTTAAGATAGGCTAGTACATCCTTGATCTCCTTACGGGAATAGAAATTTACACCACCCACCACCTGATAGGGAAGGCCTTCTCTTACAAAAAACTCCTCCAGCATACGGGACTGGGCATTGGTCCGGTACAGTACCGCAAAATCCGAAAAGGACAGGTTCTCCGCCTTACGCTTGCGGGCAATATCTTCTGCGATAAACTCCGCCTCTTCAAAGCTGCTCTCGAAGGGACGAAAACATATTTTCTCTCCTTCTCCAAGATCTGTCCAAAGAGCCTTGTCCTTACGCTCCATGTTGTGGCGGATCACCGCATTGGCAGCGCTTAGGATATTCTGGGTGGAGCGGTAATTCTGCTCTAATTTCACTACTTTGGCTTCCGGATAGGTCTTCTCAAAATCCAGGATATTGTGAATATTGGCGCCTCGGAACTTATAGATGGACTGATCATCATCACCGACTACGCAGAGATTATGATGGGCATCCGCAAGAAGTCTTATCAGCTCAAACTGCGCCGTATTGGTATCCTGATACTCATCCACCATGATGTACTGAAAACGGTTCTGATAGCTTTCCAGTACATCGGGACAATGGCGGAACAGTTCTACTGCCAGCATCAGCAGATCGTCAAAATCCAGGGCATTGCTTTTATGCAGGGCCTTCTGATATTCCCTGTAAGCATCGGCTACTTTCTGAAGCCACAGATCTCCCATGGCGTTTTTCGCAAATTCTTCCGGCGAGATCAGCTCATTCTTGGCAGCGGAAATGGCATTTAACAGGGCCTTTTCCTTTACCTGCTTGGGATCATAATTAAGGCGTTTGCATACTTCCTTCATCACCGTCTTGGAATCGTCGGTATCATAGATCGTAAAGTTGGTATCGTATCCGATCCGGTCGATGTACCGGCGCAGGATCCGTACACAGGTGGAATGGAAGGTGGCTACCCAGATGCTCTCTGAGCCGAAGCCCACCATTTTGTCCACACGTTCCCGCATCTCTCCCGCTGCCTTGTTGGTAAAGGTGATGGCAAGGATATTCCAGGGATTCACGCCTTCCTCAATGAGGTAAGCGATCCTGTGGGTCAGGACGCGGGTCTTGCCGCTTCCTGCCCCCGCAATAATAAGGAGAGGCCCCTCGGTGGTGCTGGCGGCCTCTCTCTGTTCTTTGTTCAGTGTATCTAAGATATTCATAAATGTGAAAAACTGTTCCTTATCCTAACTTCGCTCCGCAATTGCTGCAGAAAGGTTTCCCTGCAGTAGGTGTTCCGCATTCCGGGCAGAACTTGGGGATATTGCCTGCAGCAGTACCTGCAGGAGCTGCACCGGCTGCATTATTCTGGTTCATCTGATTTACCATCTGCTGACCAAGTGCCATACCCATCTGTAAGCCTACCATATCGGAGGCTGCGCTTCCGCCTGCAGAACCGTTAGAAAGCGCATCGGCTGCAGCGATCTGGGTGTACTTGCCAACATCGCCAACCATTGCCTGCGCAGCGGCCTTCTCCTGCATCTTGCGGATCTCTTCGGGATAACTGAAGCTCTCGATCTTGAAATCGGTGATCTCAATACCGATCTTGCGCATCTCCATATCCAGGTCGGACTGGATACCCCGGGCGATGCTTGCTGCATCGGCCTGGAGATTGAACATATCATGTCCTTCCTTGGCGATCCAGTTC
>JAEEGL012335340.1_pt1 | contig 18395 bp, 9 predicted proteins | sample 9134231 | NCBI WGS metagenome assembly JAEEGL01 (sample SAMN16246548, study PRJNA631951) | gut metagenome | biome: gut microbiome; feature: rumen; material: fiber-attached | host: Bos | place: Iran: Karaj | collected 2018-10 | reverse complement strand
ATATAATGTTTTAGTTTTTTCATGTTTATATTTAATATTTAAATTTCTTTTTTAATTTTTATACATTTATTTTTTTAAAATAAAAGATTCTTTTATAATAAAATGAATGAATAAATAAAATAATAAATATAAGGATTTCAAGAATTTTATTCAAATAAAAACTTTAAAAATAAATAATTTTAAACATTCATTAAATTTCCACTATTAAATATTTTTTCTAATCTTTTAACATATTCTCCATTTAAAATGAAATTAACTTCTCTTTTCATTGCAGAAACAAACTTTAAACATTGAATAGAATTAATAGTCATACTTTTACCAGGATTATGTTGTTTATCAAAAGGATCTTCAATAGAAAAAGCAATATTATCATTATTTAATTTAACACTTTCATTTAAATCTTTATTAATAGAAATTTTTTGTTCACTATTAAAAAAATAAGAATAATACTCAAAAAATTTAACTAAAAGATTAACAGCACTTTCTTTATTTTCTTGTCCTTTATTAACTTTATTCATATAAGCTTTAATTTTATTTAAATCTTCTTCATAATAAATATTAGTTTTGATGGATTCTCCGTTATAATAATATTCATAAATATTTTCTTGATTAAAATCGATTTTTTGTAAATTAGGAAGAATTTTTGGTTCAACGATTTTTTGAAGAAAATGAATTAACATCAATAAAAGAGCATAACTACTTAAATAATTATCAGCAGCACCATGAATTTTATTAATTTTTGCCCAATGTTTAATATATAAACCTAATATATGAAATCTCTGATCAAATAAAGAATATAATCGAATTAAATTTGTATTTAAAATAGGTAACATAGTATGAACTGTTATATCTATTATAAAATTAGTTTGATTATCTTTTAATTTTAGTAATAAATATCTTCCTGTATGATGTGTTAATTTGTGCTCTGCTATATTTTTTGATACTATTTCTTCTTTTATTTTTTCTAAATATTCTCCAAATTCTATTATTTCACATTTTGGAACTATACAAATATCAATATCTCCATAATCTATTAAAAAATTATTCATATATGAACCATATGGTTTCACCTTCTTTAATATTTTATCTTTTAATAATACTTTTTGAATTATTTTATTATATTTATTAAATGTATAATGATATATTTTTCTTTTTTTATTTACATTATAATTTATTCTTTGATAAAGAGGAATAATAATTTTATTTTCGAAATTATTTAAATTATTCCATATTATTTTTGGATTTTCAAATTCTTCAATTTTTAAAGATAAATATTCTTTTTTTAAAATAGCATCTTTTCCTCTAATTAAAAATTGCATATTATTCATAATATAATTATTTAAAGGAATTTTATTATTAAAATTTTGTTTATAAAAAATAATTTTTTGAAGAAAATCTTTATCAAACATAGAAGTATTTCCTCCTGGAAAACCAGTAGGATAATAAATAAAATTAGGAGTAACAATTTTATTTTTAAAATCAGCACTTAATTTATTTTTAATATTTTCTAATAATTCAGCATTAACTTCTTTTGCTGCTTTAGTATAAATATTTCCATTATTATTATTATCATCTTTTTTTAAATTTAATTTTTTTTCTTCTTCATCGATAATTTCTTTTTGTGCTAAATGAATAATTGAATCTAAGGCAATTTTTTCTTTAATAAATTCTTCTATTTTTTCTTCATAAGTTTCTTGTTCATCATCTTCATTAATAACATTATTAATTATTTCTTCTTGAATTTCATCTTCAATTTCTTTTTCATTAATTTCATTAATTAATTCATCATCAAAATTTTCATTTTCATCAAAAATAATATTATCATTTTTATTAGTGTTTAAATAATAATTTTCTTTATTACTTCCAACTAAACTTTCAGAAATAAATTGATTAAATTGTTGAATTTCTTCATCATTAATATTTAAATCTTCAGATTCTGAATTTTCATCTTCTAAAGATTCTTCTTCATCAATTTGATTATGAATATTATCTAAATTATCATCTGAATTATCTAATCTTGGTGCTGAAATTGTATCTGGAGAAGGAGTTAAGAAATTTCTATTGAAATTTATTTTTTCAATTGGAATTGGTTTTAATATTTTATATTCTATTTCTGTGTTTTCTTCTTTTATTTTTTCTGTATTTTTATTTTCTGTATTATTATTATCTTCAATATTATTTTCTGTTGAATTTATTTGTTTTGGGATGTTAATTTCAATTTTTTCATCATTTTCTTCTATATTTTCATTTTTTGGATTTTCTATTGTTTTTTCATCTTTTAATTGTTCTTTATTAATTTCATTTAGATTTTCTGTTTTAATTTCTGTATCATTTGTAATGATGTTATTATCTATATTTTCAATTTTATTAATCTCTTTTACGTCTTCATTATTTTCTTTATTTTCAGGATTTTGAATTTCTTTTATATCTTCATTATTTTCATTATTTTCAATATTTTCATTATTTTCATTAAAAGATAATGTTTTAATTTTATTATCTTCTTCTTTAACTTCTGTTTGATTTTTATTTTTTGTTAAATCATTCACTTCAAAAAAATCTCTTTTTTTATTCATATTTTGATAATAATTCTTATTTCTTCTATTATTATAATAACTGTTACTATCAGAATTATTTCCAGATTGTAAATTATTTTGACTATTATAATAATTATTATAATAATAATTATCTCTATGATGATAATTGTTATAATAATTTCCTTTATTATATGAATTTTGTTTATAATTAGAATTATTATAATAAAATTTATTTTGATATTTCTCAACATTATTTTCTTCTTGTTCAACAATATCCTTATTATTATTATCTTCATTATTATTATTATCATTATTATTATTATTATCATTATTATTATTTTCATTTTCTTCATTTTGAACAATTGAATTAGGTAAAGGAACTTCAACTAAAGTAATTCCTCTTTGTTTTTGAATTTTTTTTCCTTTTCTATAGTTACTATTATATCCAGTATTAATATTTTGTTGTAAATTTGGATTTGAATTATTATTTAAATTCCTGTATCTTCCATATTCATTATTATAATAATTTTTTCCTTGAACAACATTTTGAATAACTTCAATATTATCATTTTTTTTATCATCATTATCTTCATTATTTTCTTTATTATTTTTATAATTACCTTCAAATTCTTTTTCTTCTCCTTCATAATATTTTTTAATATAATAATTTGAATTATAAGTATTATTTCTATAAGAATGTCTATGAAATCTTCTTGAAGAATCTTTATAATAATTATTATTATAATCTTCTTCATAATAATTTCTATTATCATAAAAATTTTCATTATAATCATATAAATTATTTCCTGCATTAGAATAATTTTTATAATCTGAATAATCATAATCTTCAAAATAATTTCCTTGATTTAATCTTTGTTTCTTATATTTAATACTTAAATTTTTCATTTCTGAAAATTTATTTTGTAATTCATTTCTTTTATTTTCTTCAATTCTTCCTTGAACAACATAAAATAAATTTTGCATTTGTTTAAAAATAATTTGATCAAATTTTCCTCCTCTTGTTACTTGTTCTAAATTATTTTCTATTTCTTTTCCTAACATTCTTCCATCTCCAAAATATAAATTTTTAAATATTCTTTTTTTATAAAAGATTACTGTCATTTCTGTATATTTTATTTTCTTTAATATTAATTCTTTATATTCAAAATTATTACTTAATTTCTTAGCATTATCGTATATAGATTTCATGTAATCTAATAAAGTTTTTAAAGTTTGATTTTGAATAAATAAATTTAAAGTATCTACAAATTTTAAAGTATAAATGAAATTATCTATTTCTTCTTTTGAAATTGTAATTGCATTGTATGATATTTTTTTAAGAAAAGAAATAAATATTTTATAAACATTACCCATATTTTTATTTATTCTATTATCCATTTCATCTGGATCTTTTATTATTAAAATATCTTCTATTTTATCAATATGAAGTATATTTCGTGAATAATTATTTTGATATTGATTATTTTCGTCTTGTCTATTCATATATTTTTTTATATAATTATTAATATTATAAATATTAAAATATAATTATTTCAAATATTAAATAAAATTAATATTGATTTATTTTTTTCATATCTTTTCATTCTTTAATAATAATTATTGAGATTTGACAATTTAAATAAAATAAATAATTGGATTAAAAAACAAAAACAATAAAATTAAATTATTTAAAATAATTAATATATTATATTTTAGGAAGAACTAATATTTTTTCTTTAAAAAGAGAAATTAATAGAGTAATAATTCCTGTTAAATTCATAATTATAAATATACAAAAAGTAATTAAATATTTTAAATTATTTTTAGATTCTTCATAAGGATCAAAAGGTTCAATTATTCTTATTTTTTCAACAATATCGTTTCCAACTAAATAAATTTTTAAAGGGTCAAAAATAATATTATTAAATTTATTAAGTAAAATATGTCCAAATCTCCAAATTTTATTATTATCATTTTCATTATTTACTATAATAAAAACATAATTATTTTCATCTATTTTTTCAAATAATTCATTTGAAGTAAATGTAATTAATGAATCACTTATTATAAAAGAAATATTAGGAAAATTATTTATAATTTGATTAGAGCAAAAAAAGCCAAAAAAATTTGTTCTTTTTTCATATTTACAAATATTACTTTTAAGAGAAGAATCAAAAAGATTATTTTTTAAAAAGTTAATAAATTTTTTTCTGCCGAAAATATATTTTTGAATAGATTCAAAAGTAATATTTTTATTAATAATATGTAATCTTTTATCAGAAGAAGTGATATAATTTACATTATATCTTTTTTTTTCATTATCTAAATTACCTATAATTATTCCTTGAAGAACAGACATTCTTTTTTCATCATAAATTAAATCACACTTAATTATTTTTTCTTCATTATTTACAATATAATTCAAATGATTTCCTATTTTCATTTCAATTAAATTATTATCAAGTTTTGTCAAACTAAAAGTTGAATTCATCATAAAAGTTTTATGGAAAGAATTTAAAATGCTATAATCTGGATTTAAATCTCTAAAACCTAAAATTCCTTTATAAGGACAATTTTCATTATTTAAATTATCTATTTCATAGTAATATATTGGATTAATTCTAATGTTCCCATTATTAAATATAAAGTCATTTTTTTTTTCATTGTAATCAGAAATAAAACAAAATTTTTCAATTGAAGGTTTTTCTCTTTTTGGATTTATATTATATGTTTTATTTATCCAAGTTATTTCACTATTAATATCAATTGGTAATGTATATAGATATGAATTTAATGTGACCGGTGTTTCTATTAAATTTTCATTATTTGAATTATAATTAAATAATAAATATTTTATTTCATCATCCCCACAATAAATCTCTTTAACAAAAATAAAAGTCCAAATTCCAAAAATCATAAAAATAAAAAAAATTAAAAATAAAAAATATAAAAATAAAAATAAAATAAAATTGAGTAAAATCAAAAATCTAACAAATTCCTATATAAAAAAATAAAAAAACCTTATTTAAAAAAACAAATAACACAAGTAATATCATCAATATTATGTTTCCCAGTGAATCTTTCCTCAGCATTATTTTGAAAAGCAGCAATATTTTGAACTGCAGCTGTAGGTTGTGCACTTCTATCTAAATTACATTGTTCTTGAACTTGTTTAATATATTGTTGAATACAATTAGTTTTAGTAGTCATATCTAGATTAGGATCATTCTTAATTCTTTCAATAACTTGATTATCCTTAAACTTATTAATGATAATCCATCTTTTCCTACATTCTTCAACTACTTCCTCAGCAATTTTATCTTTATCAACTCGATTAACTTTATCAGTAGTCCTTTCAAAAACATATCCTACAATTTCCACACTATTCATCACATCCCAAATACCATCAGACCCCATTACAATGAATTCATCTGTCTCTTCTAGAATCCTGTAGGACACCTGAGGTTCCTCACTCACTCCACACTCATGTCCATAACAGTCACCCAAGCTTCTCGCGACAGCTAGACCAGGATTTGGGTCATTAAGTTTATAAACTCTCATTGGACCTCCTCCTTCAGCCATGTTCTTAACTTCACCTCCACTCTTTTTTATCCTCTCCATCTCCTCAGGGAGAGACGGCTTATGATCTATGCTCATTTGAATAGCAAATATATTATCAATGAGCTTCCCTCCAATCACAGCTCTTGAATCACCGAGGTTGATCACATAACAGACCTTGTCGATTAAAAGTGCAGATATGCAACAGGAACCACTTAATTCGAACATTCCATCTTGTTTCTTCATTTGGTTTTGAATTTTTTTATATCCTTCTACAAAAAGCTTTGTTATAACTTCACGAGAATTTGCTTGTAGAGACCATTTTCTAATTTTATTTTTATTATCTGATACTAATTTCTTTATCTCCTTCTCTACATATGATGATGCTTCTTTCCCTTTTTCTCCATGACCATCATATACTCCCATAAATTTTATGTTCGTGTTTTCCACTTCGAAACCAAAGTAATGATATGTATCTTGACCTGCACAAGATTTTATTCCATCATGAGTGAAACCAAATATATTTTTCACTTCATTTTCATTCTTTTTGTTCTGTTTTTTACGCTTTCCTTCTGTTCCTCCCATTTATTATTTTTATTTTTTTATTGTTTATGAAGGTTTGTTTTTATTATATTTTATTAAAGGTTTTTTATTACATTTTTTATATTTATATTAAATAAATGATAATTCTTTTAAATTTTATTAATTATCAATGATAAAATATTATTTTACTAATATTATTTTCTATTAATCTAATCTTAATAAAATCACTTTTGAGTCATATCTTTGTTGAAATCTTTTTTTTCACTTGTTTCTAAGTTATTTTTCTATTTAAAAAACTATTTTTATTATATAAGACTTAAAAAATAAATAAATATTTTACCAAAGTAAACACTTATATATTTTCACTAAACATAAAATAATTCAAATATTATCTTTAAAACTCTTTAAATTTTTTCATTCATATAATAGAAAAATATATTTGAATAAATAATTAAAACAATAAATTTTTAAAATGGATATATTCATTCTCAAAGAATTTTTATCATAATTAAATAAAAATTATTTTTCTTTTGAATGGAAAATGAAAATCAAGATCAAACTGAATATAGAGATACAAAAGACCAATCTTCTAAAAGAGATTCTCATAATAAAATTGAATCAAATGTTTCTCTTAAAAATAAATTAGAAACAAACAAAGAATTAAATAATAATCTAAATAATATAATTTTGAATTTGAGTCAATTAGAAGGAAAAGAAATTGATAAAAAATCTAATGGAGAAAATGATAATAGTATAAATGAGTAAAATAAATTTTATATTATTTCATTATTTTTTTGTAATTTTTTTATAGAAATATAGAATATATATCAAGTTTTTTCAAACATAAAAAACCAACTATTAGTCAAAAAAAAAATGAAAATGAATATAATTTTGTTTATAATAATATTATTAAAAATGATAAAAGTTTAAATTTTTTAAATAAATATGAAAATAATTATTATAAATGTAGAATTAATTTAGATAATGCTTGTTTAATGGATAATTCTCATATTGAATTATTTAAAAACGAAAAATTTAATTTTAATCAAATTAATTCTATTAATTCTAATTGTGAAAAAATGACGAAAAAAATGGAAAAAATGATGAATATGAATTGTAAACTTACAAATAATAAAGAAAATAATAAACAAAATAAAAAAAGTAACAATACAGATTTTACTTGTTGTTTCAAAAAAAAAAAAAATAAATAATATCAAATTTATAATCTCCTACTTTACTTTATATAAATAAATAAATTAATAAAAAATTTTTGAAAAAAAATTAAATTATTTATTTATTTATATTTAAAAATTAAGGGGAAAAATAAATTTATGTTTATTTAAAATAAAATAATATATGATAAAATTAATTTCTATAAAAATAAATTAACAAAAAAAATACAATATAAATAATATTGTAATCTTGTCCCAATAATTAGAGTATCTTTCACTATAGAGATATTTTCAATCTCAAATTAAACTAAAAATTCACAATTTTATATTTGTAAATTATAACAATAATTAAAATTATTTTATAATTCTTATAATGCATTAATTAAGAATTTTACAGAGTTAATTTATTTGAGTGATTAAAGTAATATAGTTAAAATGATATTATTCCTATTCAAATTTTTAATACTAGATTTTGAATATTTTTTTTGATTGAGAAATAGAATTTACACACCAAAATTATATATTTTTTAAACAAAACCAAAATAATATAATTAAATAAAATATAATATAATATAATATTATTCATATAAAAGAAATTACAAAATAATTAATAAAAATTAATTGAATTGTAGATACAAATGTAAAAGTTTTATTTTTTAAATTTTTTATTTTCTTTTTTTTGATGTTCTAATCCAAGCATAATTTTAATATGTGGTAAAGTAGTTAATAATTCTTTAGGAATTATAGAAAGCATATTTTTTGTTTTATATATAGTTTCATTTTCTCCTATTTCAAAGGGAATCCATCCTAAAATAAAACCGAAAAAAACAATTCCAATAAAAACAAAAATTAAAATATATCCAATAAAAGAATTATTGTTCATTTGTTTTTCTACATCACTCATTAAATAAGAAATAATTTTTTCAGCAGCAATTTTAATAACATTTCTAAAAAGAATAAAAGATTGCTTATGTGATTCAAGATTAAATAAATTTATAGGATCTAATTTTTTATATTCTTCTTCATTTTTAACATCATCATTTCCAATAGCATCTTCAAAAATAGTAAATTTTAAAGTAGAATTATATTTATCGAAATAATTACTTTTCTCAATTAAATCAATTTGATTTTGCATCATTGTTTTTAAATATCTAATTTCTTCAAGATAATAATTATAAATAGTTCTTAAACCATATTCAATTGTTCCAGAATAAAAATAAGAACAATTAGGATAATTTTCATTAGGATAATTTATAAAAATTTCTTCAATAGTATAACAAAGAGAAGAAGAATACATTCTTTTATAATAATCTTGGAAATTTTTTGGTAAATGAACTAAACTTAATCTTAATTGGTTTATATCATCTCTTGATTCAATATAAAAATTTTCTAACAATTTTTCTATAAAATCTTTTGCATAAATTCCTTGAACTGATTCTAAAGGATCATAATAATATTCTCTTAAAGCAATTAAAGGATATAAATATTTTAATTGATAATTTGAACCATAAAAAGTAAATTTAGCATAATAATTATATCTATTCATTATAGAATAAAAAAAAGTATATGTTATTAAAGTATATGTTAACAATGAACATAATATTAAAATTCCCTTTTTTTTATTTGTTGTATGATGACTTGATTTTTCTATATGTTTAGTTGGGTTTTTCATTTGATTATTATTATTTGATTTTATCTCATTTGAAGATGAATTTGTAAGTAAATTTTCTGCATTTTGAGAATAATATTCTTCTGAATCTTCTTCAAAAGAAAGTTTCTCTTGATTAACACCATCATTTTCAATTTGTAATTTTTGAGAAAATTTCTCACATTTCATTAAGGAATTATATATAAAAATATTTCCTATTTCATAAAAAACAGATAAGTAACTTTCTTTTTTTAATTCTACTAATTCATAAAAATAAACAAAAATAAAATAACAAATAATATATGCTAAAATTGTTGCTCCCATGCAAATAATAATGAACTGTTTTTTTGATTTTGTTGTTTTAAAAAATTCATCTAAAAAATTTTCTATTAATTCATTAGATTCAGTTTCAATTGAATTTAAACAATTTCTCATATAATAATAAACATTATCACAAAAAGAATTAATTTTTTCAACGTCAATTTGTGAAATATGATATAAAGAAGCAATTAATTCATCATAAGCTGAAAAAACAGTTAATTTATAAGTTTTAATTTTAATATCTTTACTTGTAGAATGTTCAAAATCAATTATATCTAAACTAATTTCTTTATTTTGTAATCTTTCCTTATTTTTTTTACTTAAAGTTTCAACAGAAGTAGATAAATTTGATAATAAATATATTGAATCAACAAAATAATCATAACAAGTTGAAGAAATATTTTTAAAATAATCTTCCTTATTTGGTATATAAGTATTAGTATATTCATCTCTTTTAATTATTAACAGTTCTCGAATATAAAATACAGTTACTAAAATATTTTTATGAAATAATATTGATTTAGATAATATATTATAACTTTTAGAACAACTGTTTTTTCCACTTAAAAAAGCAATTAAACATAAAATTGCAGAAGCACTTATTATTAAAAATATTACAAAACTTGCAAGACATAATTTAATAATAGAAGAATGAGTTTCTTTATTATTTAAAGCTTGTTTAATTTGTTTTAATAAAATTTGTTTTTCATCATAAAAAATATTTTCATCTTCATTTTCACTATTTTTTTTCTTATTATTATTTTTAGCAGAATCACTTTTATTATCATTATTAGTAAATTCAGTGTTTTCATTTAACTCTCTTTTATATTCCATTGTTTTTTGTTCAACAGGATTACTTTTATATTCATTATCCTTGACAATATCAATTCCTCCATTTTTAAAATCATAAATCCAATAAGTGATTTTGGAAATATCAATATGATAATAATCATCAATATTATTTTTTTCATCAAATAAATTATTTTTCTTAGAAACATTGCTTTCATCTCTTTTTAACATTTGATTATTATTATCACTTTTAATGTCAATAGAATTATCATCATAATCACAATCACTTGAAGAATAACTACTTTCTAATTCTTCATTCTCTTCTGATTTATCATTAGAATTATATCCAGTCATTGTTGCTAATTTTTTAACTGCTAATTGTTTTAATTCATTATTAGAATAATTTTTAGGTTTAAATTGAGTAAAAGCCATTTTTTGAACATTGATTATAAATTCATCTTCTTCATTTAATATTGGAATAAATGAAGGCTCTATATTAATTGGGTTATTCATATTATTTGAAAGGTTAAATTTAGATAAATTTGATGATGAATTTTTTAAATGTAGTGAATTTACTTGATTTTTAAATGAAGGTTTTGATGTTGGAGATATTATTAATGTTGATTCTTTTTGAGTTGTTTTTGGTCTTTCAAATATAAAAATAAATCCAATTTGTTTATGGTTAATTAAAACATCTTCAATAGATAAATAAAATTCTTCTCCTTTTAAATATATTGAATTAGCCCTTAAAACATTAATGTTATTATTGTTTAAATTAGAATTTGAATTTTTTGGAGTAAAAGAAACAATTTTTGGTCCAATGTTTGAATTAAAATCTACATTATTATTTATTATTTGAATATTACTTGTTATATTACATGAACTATTATTTAAATGAATATCTTTTGTTTTTTTGGATTTATTTTTTTCAGGACTTCTTATTATTTTTTTTGGTAGAGTAGTTAATTTTCTAGGAGAAGAAATATTATTATTATTTTTTAGTTTTTTTACACTATTTGATATTTCTACTTTATTAATTCCATTTTCATTAGGAATAGAATTATCAAAAATTTTACTATAATTTTTACATTTATAACTTGCATCAACTAATGTTCCATCATATTTCCATGTTATTTTACTTCTATTTCTAAATAATTTATTTAATAAATGAATTTTCATTTGCTTTATTTTTAAAGGTTCTTGATCTTCAATTAATACAATATGTTTTAAAAATTTTTCATTAAATTCTTTTATATATTCTGTTATTTCAATGTTATTTTTTATCACTGAAGAATTTAAATTTAATAATTTTGGTCCTTCAGGACTAAAATTTTGTATAATTAAATTAATATCAGTTAAAACAATACAAGATTCAAAATCACTTTTTTTATTTATATTTTCACTTTCATATATTTTACTTATAAAAAATATTTCTCCTTCTTCAGTAGAAACTAATCCAACTTTTAATTTAATAGGAACTAAATATTTTAATTTATTATTTCCAAAAGAAACAACATCTTTTAATATAGAATGAGTATTAGGAACAATTTCTTTTCTTTTTGCAATAGCATGTTTTTTAAAATCTTCTAATCTTTCATGTAGAATTTCTTTATGAGGAACTTGAAATAATTCAGGCATAATATAATCAATTTTTTGTCCTATTAATTCATTTTTAGTAAAACCAAATAAATGGCAAACAGAAGGAGATAAATTTATAATATTTCCAAAAATAGAATTTTGACCTGAAATTACTATATATTTATCTTCATATCTTGATAAACCTTTATAATTTAAAGTATATAAATTATTTTCATCGTATTTATTTTTCTTCATTTCCAATTCATCTAATTTATTATTATATAAAGTAGCTTTTTTTTGATTATTAGTAACTTCTGATAAAAATTGAGAATATAATTTAATAACATCTGGATCAGAAGGATTAACTTTAGTTAAAGTTTCAAAAGTTTTATTTATTTCTTCTAAACTTTGAGATATTTTATTTCCTATTGTACTCATTTTATGAAAATTATCTGCTCTTTTATCTTCAGAAACTGCTAATAAAGACCAAAATTCTATATAATTTACTGTTATTTTACTTATTAAATTTTTAAATGAATTTAATATTGATTTATATGTTATTGAAGAAACTAAACCATCATTATCTAAATTGTTATCCGTTGAATCTTCCATATATCTTTCTACTCTATATATTAAAAATGAATCTTCCAAATTTACTATTTGATTTTTCATAGAAAATACTTCTTTTTGACCTTTTGTTTTTTTATTTAATTTATCATATAAAAATAATCCAAAAGATAATCGTAATCTTACAGAACTTGGATATTTTGTTAAAGCAGTTTTATATAAAAGTTCTGCATGTTGTAATAAAAATATTCTAGAATCAAATAAATTATCTTGACTAAAATCTTCATTCATAAAATGTTTTAAAGCACAATTTTCATCAGCACAAGTTTTTTCAAATTCAGTAATATAACCAAATAAAATTATATTATCTCTTGCTCGAATATCTTTTTCAGAATTTTCAACAATTTTTAAAAAAATTTTAATATGTTTTAAAAATTCATATTCTGATTTAATATCAGTAAAATTTAAAATTTCTTCAAAAGAATATTTTGGAGTAACATAATCAGTCCCCATTATAATAATTAAACTACCTAAAATAAACATTGGCATTCCTCCTTGAAAAGAACTATTTTTTAAAAGTAAACTTAAAAAACAAACAAAGCAACACCAAGCAAAAGTATAATACATAATTAATAATAAATTAGTAATAAATCTATCAAAGTAAGGTTTATATTTCCAAAATTCATATGTGAATAAAATTCCAAAAATTAAAGTAATTGAAGAAAGTAATAAATCTTCCTTTGGAAAAAATTGATATAAAAAAACTAGAATAAATTTAATAATTATTAATTGAGTATCTGTTTTAGAAATTAATTTTGCCATTATTGCTCTTTTAGAAGGGTGAAATTCATAAAAAATAATATGAACAATAACAGATATATATAAGTATATTATCAACATTATTCCACTCATTATACAAAGTCCCCAATGAATACTTGTAAAACATTTTATATCATCTGCATATTTCATTCTTTTATTTTCACAACCATAAACTGAAAATAACATTTTTGTTATAGGAAGAAAAATAACAGAATCAAATTTAAATATTTTTATTAATAATTCAATTAAAAATTCTGATTTTAATTGATATTTCGAAACTAAAAACATTCCATATGAAAATACTACAATATTAAATATTACATATATATTTACAAAAAAATACATTACTATAAATATTTTGTTATTTCCTTCAAAAATTGGAGTTATTGTTGTATATTGAAAAAATAAACTTATTGTTTTATAATATTTCTTTTTCCAACCATCTTTAAATATATCACATAATGGAAATGAAATTAATTGAATAAATTGAAATACTATTAAAATTGATTCTAAAAAAATATCATCTGCTTGATTTTGGATTAAAATATATATTAAATGAAAAAAATGAGATTTTATTCCATTTACTAAATTACTTGCTTTATTTGAGGCTTTATTTATGTTTAATTTTAAATTTAGTAATTCTTGTTCATTTTCTTTTTTCATTTATTAAATATTTTCCACTTTATCAAATATCAATTAATTCATTAAACAAAAAAAATTTATTAAAAAATTAAAAAATATTTTATTGAAATAAAAATCAATTTTTGGTTTTCATCTTTTCAAAAGAATATATAATAAATTAATTTGTGAATAGAATTTTTTATAATTAAAATTAATTTACGCAAAAAAAAAAAATAATATATTTAAATTTGCTAATTGAATTAATATATAATTTGAAATTAATCATTTTACTATATAAAACAGTAATTGAAAGATAAAAACGAAAGAAATAATAATTTAACAACTAATTGGTTTTTTACTTATTATAAAATCCTATTTTATATAATGATAAATTTTTATTTTATGATGTAATTTGACTTTACTATTTAATAACTATTGAATTACTTGCCTTTTGAGTTTTCCATTATATTTAAATATTATTTCTAATGTAAAAAAAATATAAAAAAATGGGTTCTTGTTCCTCAGACCCAAAAACCAAAGAAATAACAACAAACAGTGATTTTAATATAAAAACAACAAAAGATGGTGATTTTTTTTTTCCAGATAGATATACAAAAAAAGATGATATAACAAAATATTATAATTTAAAAGAAGAATATTTAGGGAAAGGTTCAAGTGGAATAGTATGTGAAGCTACAAATTTAAAAGGACAAACTTTTGCAGTTAAAAGAGTGAATAAAAACACAATAAAAAATTATATTCATATAACAGAAGAAGTACAAATTTCAAAATCAATGAATCACAAAAATATAATAAGAACATATGAAATATATGAAGATGCAAAAACAATAAGTTTCATAATGGAATTAGTAGAAGGAGGAGATTTATTTGAATATATATTAAATTCCTCAGAAGGAAAATTAAATAATATAGAAACAATGGATTTTTTAATTCAAATATTAAGTACAGTATCATATTTGCATAATCAATTAAACATAGTTCACCGTGATTTAAAGCCAGAAAATTTTTTAATAGAATATAAGAAAAAAAAGCCAATGATAAAATTAATAGATTTTGGTTTTGCATGTCATATACCAAAAACAGGATTTATGAATGATTTTTTTGGAACTCCAATATATACTGCTCCTGAAATAATACAAAAATGGTCTTATAGTGAAAAAATTGATTTATGGAGTGTTGGGGTCATTCTTTTTAATATGGCTACTGGTTGTCAACCTTTTAGTACTGAGGGTGAAGATAAAGATATTGATAATGAAGTCTTAGAAAAAGATATTCAATTTGATGTTATTGAGCATGAAGATATTAGGAATTTATGTATGAAATTATTAGAAAAATATCCTGCTAGGAGATTTAATGCTAAAAGTGCTCTTAATGAAGCTATTAGAATTAGAAATTTGTTGGAATGAAAAATTTTTTGGAAATTTTTTATTGGTATAGTATTTTTTTTGGTTTTTTTTAATTTTTATTTGGCATATTTTTTTATTTTACTGTTTATATTTTAGAACTTTTTTATATTAATGGATCGTTTTGATAATATTCAGGTTTTTAATTGTGATTAAATAATATTATTATAAAAAATTTGAAAATAAATTTCTTTTTTTTTTTATTTTTTAGATGAAATTATATTTTGATTAAGTATGTTTGAAATATAAAAAGAAATATGATATATTGATGATTTTAGAAATATTAATATATTCTAGAATTACAAATAATAATAGGTTTCTATATTTATTTTAAAAAAATCTAATAAAAGTATATTAATATTATCAAAATCTTAAAATTTATTTTTCCAAAAAAAACAAAAATTTAAATAAAAAAATATAAAAAATAAAAAATAATGGAATCAGTAAAAACAGAAAACCCAGAAGAAGAAATATTTAAAATTAAAAAATGGACAGCAGTAGCATTATGGGCATGGGATGTTCACATAGATACATGTGCAATATGTAAAAATAATGTTCAAGATCCATGTATAGAATGTCAAGCTCTTCAAGATAATCATCAAACAATTGATTGTCCTGTTGCATGGGGAACTTGCAATCATACTTTTCATTATCATTGCATTACTAAATGGCTTAAAACTAGGCCTGTTTGTCCTTTAGATAATAGAGATTGGGAATTTCAAAAAATGTGATTCTTTTTTTGTTTTTATCAAATTTAAATTTTGTTTTTTTTATGTTTGAAGATTTAATAAAATGTGTTTTAAATTTTTTATTTATTTTTTTTATTTTTGTCCTTATTTTTTTCTTTTTTTTTGGTTTTAAATATTTCAAAAATGTTTTTTAGGGTTTTTGTAGAAAAGATTTGATTTTTATTTTAATATTATAACATAAATTTGATTTAATTTAAATTCAAATGATGGAAAAAAAAAATTAAACTTTATAATTTTTTTTATTTGATATATTATTTTATTTATAAAAACAAAAAAAAAATAAAAACAAATAAAAAAAATAAGGATTAAAATAAAAATGTAAAAAAATAAAAATAACAAAAAGAAATTAAATATGTATAAAAAACCTGTAAAAATATCATTATCAAATAAATAAAAAAAAATAACCAAAAAAACACAAAATAAAAATTTTACTAAATAAATAAAAATAAGCAAAAAAAAAATATAATTAAATGAGAGCCACTAATGAAATAGATGAAGAGGAGTCTCAAAAATATACCAATCCTATAGTAAGTGTTGGAATTTTTGACGATGACTCTTTAAATGAGTCTTTTTCACCAAAAAGTGGAAAAGACTCAAAAATGAAAAAAAATTTAACCAACTCTATCACTGGCTCTATGGTAGAAATGGTTTTTGATTTTCCTATTATTGATTCTTCTTTTAATTATGCTGGAAATTATCAAAATTATGTTACTAATACTTTAACTTCTATTATTTTAATTAAACAATTTTTACAAAATCAAAATTCAGATTTTCAAAAGGGAAAAAATGAAAAGAAAAACAAAGATGAAAAAGAAGAGAATATTGAAAAAGAAAAAAATAATAATAATGATTTGAAATATAATAAGAATAATTATAATATTAATAATAATAACAATAATATTAATAATGATAATATTAATAATGATAATAATAACAATAATGATATTATTAATGAAAAAAATAGCAATAATCATAATATTGAAATGAATAATAATAATGGAAAAAAAATTTTAGTTTTAGACCTTGATGAAACTTTAATTCATTCAGATTTTGAAGGAAAATTTAAATTATTAAATAATTATGATGGAATAATAAATTTTAATGATGATAATAATATAAATTATTCAGTAGGAATATATTTAAGACCAGGATTATTTGATTTTTTAAAAATTGCAAAAGAAAAATTTGATTTATATATTTATACAGCATCAACAATAAATTACTGCAATTCTATAATTAATTTAATAGATCCAGAAAGAAATATATTTAAAGAAATATTATTTAGAAATGATTGTTTAAACATTAATAATCAAATTTTTATAAAAGATATTTCAATTTTTCAAAATATGGAAAATGTAATAATTGTTGATAATTCATTATATTCTTTTATGAATCAAATATCTAATGGAATTTTAATTAATTCTTTTTATGGTGATAAAAGTGATATGGAATTATTAAATGTTTTAAATTATTTAATTGGATTTCTTTCGAATGCTCAAGATGTTAGAAAAGTTAATGAACATTTTTTTAATTTTAAAAGCATTATGGAAGAAATTGAAAAAAATTTATTAAGTAATGTACCTTCAAATGTTTTAATGAATGTTTAAATAATTTTTTATTTTTGTTGGTTTGTGCCTTTACTTTATTATTATTATAAATTTCAATTCCTTTTAAGTTAAATAAAAAATTTTTAAAAAAAATATTTTTTTTTAATCAGGTAAAGGGTAAAATAATTCAATAAGTTTAATTTAATTTGGGTGATTTATTTTTTTCAACAAAATTTTGAAAAAAGTATTCTAATAAATTATATATTCATTAATTTTAGAAATTTTATGATAAAAATAAATGTTTAAATTCTAACAATAATTTAATATGAAACGATAAAAAAACAACTCAAAAAAAGAAATTAATAATTCAGTATTAAAAACTTTACTAAAACATCAAAATATAATTAGAAAATTGAAAAGATAAAAAATAATTAGATATAATTTTAAAACTTTTTTGAATCAGAAAAAATTATAAAAGTTATTTAAAATATTGGAAAATCTTATAATGATTATATTCTATTATCT
>JAEEGL011540139.1_pt1 | contig 18395 bp, 13 predicted proteins | sample 9134231 | NCBI WGS metagenome assembly JAEEGL01 (sample SAMN16246548, study PRJNA631951) | gut metagenome | biome: gut microbiome; feature: rumen; material: fiber-attached | host: Bos | place: Iran: Karaj | collected 2018-10 | reverse complement strand
GGATTGCCCGGAGTCTGGCATATGGTCATCGCTCCGTTTGCAGAGCTGTTGGAAGAGCCGTTCGCATGTACCCTGACGAAAGCATTTGCTCCCGCATTGTTCGCTATCTGTGCTCTCTCCGCGTTACTGATAATCACATCCTGACTGGTTCGTATAATCACCACCTGGTAGCCTCTGTTCTGCAGCTCCTGCTGCAGCTTCAGCGATACCGCGAGAGTCAGCTGCGACTCAGCCAGTCCGCTCACCACTCCGCTGGTACCGCCTGCGACCTTGGTCTTCATCTCACTCGATCCGGGACCCAGCGGCTCCTTGCCGTTATTTCCCTTTGCCTGATGGCCGGCATCTATGGCTATCACCTTGCCCTTCGGCACGGCAGTCACTGTCTGTTGTGCCTGAGTCTCAGCCGTTTCTTCCGAAGCAGCGGCACTGTCTGCCGATACGGTCTCCTCTGCAGGAGATGCCTCTTCTGCTGCGGTATTGTCCGATACCTGATCTGTTTCCTGATCAGATGCCTGATCTTGAGACAGGCTTTCCGCACTCTCTGTCAGCCCGGCTTCCGGTAGCACCGCTGACGGATCTCCCTTTTCGGCAGCTTCTCCTGCTGTGATCAGCACCATGTCCGTGGTCTCTTCCTGCCCGGACATGCCCATATTTCCCTGAGCTGCAGAGTCGGTCACTATGGCGAAGCTCGGTGCCTCGGATACAGCCTCGGTCGATGCTTCATCTTTTTTTTCAGCCTTTTTGTCCGCACATCCTGCGACCGTAAGACCTATTGTCAGTATGAGGAGCGGAGCGATGTATCTTTTCAGTCTGGAAGAAAGCAGCACCCTGTCGCCTTCCTTCAGTCTCAGATCTGCATCGGGCTCCAGGCTCTCAGTATCTCTGTGTACTCTCTCTATCTCCATATCCTTAGGCATGCGTATATCCTTTATCTTCATACCGTTCCAGTCGTCTGTCTCCTTCACACCTATCACGATGCAGCCGTCGTTCTCTCCGGCATTCTCCTGTATATTCGCAAGTTCGTTACGCTTCTTCTCTTCACCGAACTCCTCTATGAATCCTGCTGATATGATACCTGTCGGTATGGCTACCACACCCACTCCGAGGAAAGCTATGATGGTTCCCAGAAACTGCCCCACCGGTGTGACGGGATAGATATCGCCGTAACCCACGGTCAGCAGCGTTGATCCTGCCCACCAAATGCCTGACAGCGCATTACGGAAGATCTCAGGCTGAGCCTCATGCTCTGCCTGATACATACAAAGACTTGCGCCTATCATCAGTGTACAGATTATGAACAGCGCAGAGATCAGCTGCTGTCTCTTGTCATACAGGACCTTCTTTATTACTCCCAGCGAATCCGAATACGCTCCTATGCGGAAAAGCTTGAAGATCCTCATGACCCTGAAGAGTCTGAAGACCACCGTCCCTCCGGGAAAGACAGCCGGAAGATAAAACGGCAAAAACGACAGCAGATCCACAAGACCCGCAAGCGAGACCATATAGCTCAGTATCGCCTTCGGATACGGCCTGTCCGGAAACAGTCTGTCCGCTGTCCATATGCGAAGCACATAATCGAGCGCAAAAAAGGCTATCGTTACTGCATCGATAGCCGCCAGTATACCTCCGTTTGCAGCCCTGACATCATCAAATGTCAGGGCGATGCTTACGATGAGGTTTATTACTATGAAGAACAGGTTAACGATATCATAGGCACGGCTCATGGCATCTTCCACGAAGCCTACCTCCACCATACTGAATACCCTGTCCTTGATATTCTTCATGCTTTTTCCTGTATTACTTCCTGGCTTCTGCTGCCTTACCGCTGGGCTTTACGAGTGTCAGGCAGAGCACCAGAGCTATGGCATACATCACTACGGTGAAGAAGAGCACGTTCTGGTATCCCACGGGATTGACGGATATCTCATGTCCGGCTGCATCTACCTTTGTCACGAACTCCCCACTGTGGTTCACGATATAGGTAGCCACCTGGTTGCCCGTAAGTCCTGCGAATGCCCATGCCGAAAGAGTGATGCCGTGTATAGCTGAGATACTTCCCATGCCGTAATGATCGGACAGCAGCGTAGGCACGTTTGAGAAGCCTCCGCCGTAGCCTGCATTTACCACAAAGATCAGTGCCAGCACAAGGAAGATCAGCAGACCGTTTCCTTCGCCGTTCTTTATACCGCCGGTGATCATGACAAGCACCGTGAAAGCGATCGACAGGATAAATATCATCTTGTATATCGTATTCCTGTCCTTCATGGTATCAGCCCATGCAGAGAAGCCGAGACGGCCGCCTGCGTTGAATATTGCCGATACTGTGGATATCAGACCTGCCATTCCGGCAAGTCCTATACACTTTACTATCATCTTCTCCTGAGAGATCAGGGCGAGACCGCAGGTGATATTGATATAGAACATCACCCATATACCGATATAGTTTGTGATGGGCTTTGTCTTGAGCACATCCATGATCTTGGGCTTCTCGCTGTCATTCTGAGGCTCATGCCAGTCAGCGGGCTTTGCGAGGAGCAGATGTCCAAGGAACATCATCACGAAATATACTGCCGCAAGTATCATGAACATCTTGTAGATACCGTTACCTACTCCGTTGATCTCACTTCCTGCGCTGCTGAGTCCGGACAGCATGCTCTGCATGATCGGGCTTGCTATCGCCTTTGCTGCTCCGAAGCCGGCCACCGCAAGTCCCGTAGCCAGACCCTTCCTGTCCTGGAACCAGAGCATCAGCGTCTTGACCGGAGAGAGATATCCCGTACCGAGACCTACTCCCATGATGAATCCGTAGCTGATATAGATACCTATCAGAGCCAGCGGGCTGTGCTGATGTGCGCCGCCGTACATGATGAACACACCTGTGAGCAGCATGCCTGCAGCAAAGCAGATCGTCGCTATGAGAGAGGACTTGTGTATGTCCTTCTCCACTATGTTGCCAAGGAATGCCGCTGACATTCCGAGGAAGAATATCGCAAAGGAGAATGCCCATTCCACGGCTCCCTTTGTATATCCGATATAGTCGGCTATCTCCTGGCTGAATATAGACCAGCAGTACACCGTACCGATACTGCAGTGAAGCAGTAGTGCGGGTATGGCTGCGCGCACCCATTTATTTGTGCGCCATCCCCCCTGTGCGTTTTCGACTGTTCCCATCTTCTTGTCCTCCGTAAACTGTGTTATCTTAGTGCTTCAAGCCTTGCTCTCTGTGCATCTATCGCATCCAGCAGGCTGTTGTAGTCAGTATCCGTTCTGTTACGCAGCAGCTCCGTTATCTCTTTCACCGGCTCCTCCAGAGGTCTGAGCGCCAGATTGCTCAGCATGCCTTTCAGCATATGTGCTGCCTCAAAAGCCGCCTCATAGTCCTTCGACTCTATCGCATCTCTTAAGGTCCTGAAACGACCGTCGTCGATAGCCTTGCCCACGAGCATGATATAGAAATCTTCCTTGCCCATGCAGCGCTCTATCGCATCATCCGTGTCAGCACCGTATTCTCTGAGTGTATCGACCGTAAGCATCGGATATCTCCTTTATCACTTGCATAATAATACACCTATTTATGATTTTATTCTACAGATTTGATAGAATAGATACCATCGGAGGCATTGAAATATGAGATATTACACTTTAAGACACAAGGATGTGGCACATGTTGCGGCATCAAAAGACGGTCACAGGGCTTATATACTCAGGGCCTACATGACCATGAACACACTGCTCATGAAGGGGCACGACGGCAGCATCCCCGGGCTTTCCGAAGCAGTGGATCTGGACAGTCCCGACGTACAGATCCTCTCTCCCATACCGCATCCCAGACAGGATATGATCTGTCTTGGCATCAACTATGCCGATCACGCGAAGGAGGCTGAGAGCTTTGATAAAGAGGCTTTCTCAAAAGAACGACCTGATCCGATCTTCTTCTCCAAGAGAGTCAGCTTCTCGCAGGGCACAGGCGATATCATTCCCATGCATGAGGATATATGTGACTCTCTCGACTACGAGACAGAGCTCGGTGTCGTGATAGGCAGACAGGCAAAGGATGTGAAAGCTTCCGATGCCCTCGACTATATCTTCGGATACACGATAGTAAATGATGTGTCCGCAAGAAACCTTCAAACGAAGCACAAGCAGTGGTACTTCGGCAAGAGCCTCGACGGCTTCACCCCCATGGGACCCTGCATAGTCTCAAAGGACGAATTTGACGGCATACCTGAGCTCGATATAAAGACCTTCGTCAACGGCGAACTGCGCCAGTCATCCAATACGGCAAACCTGATCACGGGCATCCCCGAGATCATAGAGATCCTCTCAGCCGGAATGACTCTTGAGCCCGGCACCGTGATAGCCACGGGTACTCCCTCAGGTGTCGCGATGGGTATGGACCCTCCGGCTTTCCTGCAGGATGGCGATGAAGTTGTATGTGAGATAGAGGGGATCGGACGTCTCGTGAATATCTGCAAAAAATCGTCCGCCGGTTGATCCGGCGGACGCTCTGTTTATACCTGGCTGTTGAATATGCTGTTTTGGGCTGCTCTCGCTTCGTTGTTGCGTCTCATCATCGCAAGCCCTGCCTGATTTACCATATCGGCCTTTCTCTTCTTTATGAGCTCGGATGCCATATCCGTATCCTTGACCCTTGACTGGGCTGCCGTGGTGTTTTCCACCACGTTCTGGAGGTTCCTTGACGAATACCCCATCCTGTTCTGTGTGGCACCAAGATTTGACCTCTGATCAGAAAGCGTCTTGATCGCATCGTTCACGGTGGTCAGGGCTGCTCTTGAGCCTTCTGCAGTAGAGAGGTTCAATCCGTCTACTCCGAGGGACTTTGCATTCATCTGCTCTGTCCTTACCGTGATCCTGTTGCTTCCGCCGTTCTCCGCACCTGCCTGTACATCGGCACTGCCGCCCTGCATCAGATGCAGCTCATTGAACTTCGTGCTTCCGCCCACTCTGTCGATATCCGCAAGTATCTGGTTTGCTTCGTCATTTATGGCTGCTCTCTCACTGCCCGTGAGGGTACCGTTGGAGCCCTGCACTGCCAGCTCATTCAGCCTCTGGAGCATATCACCCACCTGATCCATGGCACCGTCTGCTGTCTGTACCATAGCTGTACCGTCTCCGGCATTGTCTATCGCCTTGTTCAGACCCTGTATCTGCTTCAGCATCTTCTCGGAGATCGACTGGCCTGCCGCATCATCAGCGGACTTATTGATCTTGTATCCCGATGACAGCTTCTCCATAGATTTCTGCTGTGCCCTTGAGGACATCTGCAGGGTTCTCGCATTGTTTACTGCGCTTATGTCATTCCTAACTACCATGATCCACCACCATTCTGCGGTCACGTCCGACCGCTCAAGCATGTGCTTTGATAATTACCTATACACAGTTATTTTACCACACTATGCGCGGTTTTGCACTATTTTTTGTTGTCTACAAAAAAGGGAGATGTGTCGTAGGCGCGTCTCATGTTTGTGGAATAAACACTTGCTGCCTGGATGGAGTTCCTTCCTTCCCTGAGTTCCTTCTTTCGCCTCTTCAGGAATGTCTCCACGTTGATCTTGGATCTGGCCTCCATGGCCTCTATATCTGCCGTCTTGTCCATGATCTGCCTGATGAGCTCCTGCAGCCGGCCTATCTCAGACTTATGCGCTTCCTTGTTGTTTATGAGCTCTTCCCTCACCTTCGCATACACGCTGTCGAAGCCCTCATCCAGCTTGTTCAGTTCGTCAACAAGGGCACCCTTCGCGGTAAGGTTCGCATTGAGTGCCTCCATATCGGGCTTGTCGCCCGTCACTATCGCTTCCTGCTCTTTGTCCAGCTCTATCACCCGGTCGAGAAGCTCGAGCTTCTTTTCCTGGCTTTCTATCAACATGTTTATATATGCAGATGACATGTCCGGCGTTACCTCCTTAGGTTATCGCCGGACACTGGATAGTTACTTATCTTCGTTTATCGGCTCCGTCGAGCCATTCTTTCAAGCCTCCGCTGCCTCGGGCATTGTGGGCTGTCCGGCGCGCTTCATTACCTCTCTCCAGGTATCCCTGAGGCTCCTCATGTGAGTGATGCACTCGTTAAGGATCTCGGTATCCTTGGTCATGTTGGCTTCATGAAGCCTTCTCAGTACATAATCATATATATTATCAAAGTCTTTTGCAACTTCATACTTGTGATCCAGAGTCATCTTGAACTCACCTATGATGCGCTCAGCCTTCTGGATGTTCTTGTTTGCCTTGTAGAAGTCCTTGCCGTTTATATCCATCACAGCCATGTTGCAGAACTTAATGCATCCGTCATAGAGCATAAGTGTGAGCTCCGCGGGAGAAGCTGTGAGTACTTTGCTGTTCTTATACTGCTGATATGCTACTGCTGCTTTCATATTGGTTCCTCCATCATCAAAAGATGTGATTAATATTTTTTACACTCTATATATCGACAGTGGGGTTCATCTGCTGAACCCCACACGCGTAAAAAATATTAAAAATTTGGATCCGCTGCTTATTCAGCGTCCGGTTCCAAAGAGGCCGGCAAGAGCATTGGACTTGGAGTTTACCTTCTCCATTGCCTTCTCCATTGCTGCGAACTTGTCGTACCACTTATCCTCGTAATCAGACAGGTACTGCTCCTCATCCTTCAGATCCTTCTCCAGATCCTCGTATTCCTTCTTCAGTGCCTTGTCATCGTACAGGCTCTTGAAGCTCCTGTAGTCGCTTCTTGCCATCATATCGCCGAGCTTGCCGTAGATATTTTTTGCAAGGTTGTTGAAGAAGTCCATCGTATCATCCAGATTGTTGGTGAGCATCTGACGGAGCTTGTCATCATTGCCCTTTGTCTTCTCATCATCAGCATCACCGTCTATATGGTAAGCACCCTTTTCGTTATCAGCCGCCTCGAAGTATGAGAGTGTGTTGATACCGAAGGAAGCCAGACTGTAGGTCTTGCCGCTTGATGTCGTGTACGCTGCCGCCATACCCTCCTTGAAGGTATTGATCAGCGTACGGAGATTGTCGTCACGTGAAAGGAGGGAATCTTTGATCTTCTTCTCCCACTCCTCTACTTCTTCGTCGGACATTGCATCCTTTTCCTCGGATGTCAGAGGTTCATATGTCTTGTTGGGCTTCTCATTGTACAGCTTGTCCATCTCATTGATGATCTCGTTGTACTGCTTGAGGAAGTTCTTTATCATGTTGTACGCACCGTCCACGTCGGTCTGCGTGGAGATGTTTGTAGTAGCGTACTTTCTGACCTCGTTTCCCTCTCCGTCTACAGAAGTAGTATAATCGGATTCCTTTGTAGCGGTGATATTGAGGCCGTTGATCTGGAACATGTTCGTTGTGCTCTCATATTCCACGTTGTTCAGCTCTATCTTGGCGTTCTGACCCTTGATATATCCGTCGCCCGCTGCCTGTGCCGTGATCCCGAGTGCACCGAGCACTGCGCGTGATCTCTCATATACTGTCAGGTTGCTGCCATTTACTGCCGTATCGTTCACCGGGCTGTCTGTCCCGTTGAGCACGTCATTGCCGTTCTCATCCGTCAGAGTGAAATTGCCTGCTTCGCCTTCCTTCTTGGAAGATATGAAGAAACGGTTTGTATTGGAATCAAAGCTTGCGTTGAAGCCTGCATTTGAAAACTGCTCGGCTATCTGCTCCATTGTCATGTCATAAGCAATGGCAACAACCGCCTTTTTATTGCCTGCCGCATCCTGCACGATGTATTTGATGGGCTGATACGTCTCATCACCGTCGACCATGACGGGATTGCCTTCGCCGTCTACCCTGGGCTCACCGTTCTCATCCGTATCCTGCACCTGTGCTCTTGTGCCGTCTGTGAACCACTTATTCCTGTCTTCTGCGCTGAAGTAATTACCTACTACAGTAGAAGACGTTGCGCCCGCAAGCTTCGCACCTGTCATGTATGCCGTCTTGGAAAGCTGCTTCACTGCCAGAGTCTGGGTGCCGTTTACCGCACCGCCGTCTGCCGTGACGGAAGCTATGGAGCTGTCTACTATGCTGGCCTTCTTGGTCTTGAAGGAGCCCTGCATCTTCAGGGTGCCGAACTGTTCACTGTACAGACTGTAAAGCTTGGCATTCAGAGTCTTCCACGCATCCTGCTTCCACTCCAGCTTGGTCTGGTTCTTCTTTATTTTTTCCTTTTTGGTGCTCTTTGCCTGTACGAGCTGCTCTACTATGGACTGTGTATCCATTCCGGAATTGATACCGGACATTCTCATCCTGTTTGACATGACTGCGTCCTCCGTCTCCTGTCTTACTTCTTCTCGTCTACGAGTATGCCTGCCATCTCCCATACCTTCGCTATCATATCGAGGGTCTTCTCGGGAGGAAGCTCTTTTATGACCTTCTTGGACTCTTTGTCAACTATCTTTATGGTCACGCGATTGGTCTTCTCATGTATGCCGAAGACTGCCTCCGAGTGATCCACCATCTTCTTGTTGAGCTCTTCCACGGCCTTCTTTACTTTTTCGTTCTGAAGCTCCGTGTTCTGCCTCTGCTGATCGCCGGCTGCGTTATTCTGTGTGCCGCCGTTCGCTCCGTCCTCTGCCGGAGCCTGGGTTTCCTGTATCTTGGGCTCTGCAGCTGTCTGCTGCTCGGAGATCATATTCTTCTCCGCGGACTCATTCGCCACCTGCTCTACCGGTCTTGCCACCGGAGTATTGGCCACCTGATAGCTCATCCCTGTGCTGATAGGTTCTATTGACATGACAGTTTTACCTCCTTGTCCAACTGATATATGACCGAAAATACCTGCCTATGCAGATACGTCTATATTCTTTATCGGAATTATTTATAAAAACTTTAGCTTTTTTTAAAAATAATCCCCGGAGAGGTCCTCTCCGGGGTTCATCACCTTTATTTTGACTGTTATTTCAGCAGATTCTTGAGACTTTCCAGTCCCTCCACCGAGGTTGCTTTCTTGTTGGCATCCTGTATCTGCATGTAGATCTCTTTGCGGTAGATGGGCACCTCCTTGGGCGCGGATATGCCGATCTTCACCTGATCACCTTTAATATCGAGGATCGTCACTTCTATATTATTGTTGACGATCAGCGACTCGTTCTTCTTTCTGGAGAGAGTAAGCATTACTTGCCCCCCTTTCCTTCGGCCTCTTCCTTCGCTTTTGCGAGGATCTCATATATGGGATACTTCACGGGATAAGCATCATCCTCATCAAGTATCACCTGTACAGCCTTGCGGCTGGCCGCATTTATGATGAAGGGTGCCATGAGGTTCACGGTCATCTTGCTGATATCGTGCGGTACTGTCACCGTAACGAGCACCAGCATATCTTCTTCCTTCAGCTCACCGAGAGGGATAAGATAATCATCCTCAACTGTGGGATTGTAGTCATCCTTTACGATCAGAGGATTGATGACGGGCATAGCAAAAGCAGGCTCATCCAGAGAAACGAGGAATGAAAGTCCGCTGCTGTCCTCATCGCTTCCGTCATCGTCGTGCATGAGCGCGAATCTGGTGAGATCCGGGAAGCCTACGATACCTGCTTCGAAAGTGAGGATCTTGTCGTCATCGATTTCTATCTCGCCGAAAAGCTTAGTGTTTACCTTCATGTGTACCTCCATACAGCTATGATTTATTGATACCTGTTAAGTATATCACAAAATTAAATGTAGTCCATCATGGTCTGCTGTGAGATCCGTCCTGCACCCATGAGAGCTGCATTGTATATAAGGCTTGCTTCGCTGACCTCCGTCGCTATCTCGGTCATATCCACGTCTTCATTGTTCGAAGCAAGAGTGGCTACCGTGGACTTCTCCTCAGCCAGACGGTTGGATACAAGCTCCAGTCTGTTGTCTACGGTGCCGCAGGCTGTCTGTGCCTGATTCGCCTGCTCGAAGTATTTGCCGAAGTTCGTGATGGACTCCTCGTATGTACGCTGCAGCTTGTTCTTGGCTATATCCAGCTCCTTCTCCTCAGCATCCAGCAGCTTCTGTATGTTCTCCAACTGCGCCGGAGTATAGTTTTCCGGATTCTCCTGCATATTCTTAAGCTTGTTTACCTTCTCATCAATGGCATCATACTCAGATATGGCCGTCAGGACATCATCTATCTGTCTTCTGATCTGCGTATCAAACACATCCTCTGCATTGGTATTTATCTTTATGTTCTGATTCGTACCTACGGTATAGACTATTTCCTGCTCATGATCATCATATTTCACGAAATCAAACGCCGTATGATTGTCATCCATCAAAGTAGTATCAAAGTAATGCTCCGGCCTTAATTCGCCCTCTTTGAAGTTTGTCTTGTCATACTTGACCGTGATCGTATCGACACCCGGGATATCCTTGAGACTTCCCAGCGTCGAAGCCACGTTGCTTCCGAAGACCAGCTCGCCGGTATCTGCAAGAAGGTACACCGCATCGGCCGCATTTTCGTCCAGATTCTTCTCATTGGGGTTGAGTGCAAGATACTCATAAGCTGTAAGATCCTTACCGGTGCTGTCTGTTGCGACTGTGGCATCGGAAGTGGTGATCTTTGCTTCTATCACAGTCTCATGATAGTACGAATTGATCGTCTTTCCGTCAGCGCTCACATTGAAGACCTTGCAGTCAAAGTCTTTTCCTTCTTCTACTTTTTCACTGCTATCGTCACAGACCTCCACCTTAAAGCTTTTATCTGCGTTCTGTGTGACCTTGATATGCCTAAGTACTGCTCCCGAGCCGTCGGCATTTTCTACCGCCCACCATTTACCGTCATTGTTACCGCCGTTATTGGCTTCATCAAGTTTCTTTATGGTATATGTTTCAGATCCGTACTGGATCGTAAAGCAGGTCAGTCCGTCGACAGGATGCGTCTTCACGCTGTCAGCAGGTATGGAGGCCTTCTGTGACAGAGCCTCACGATATATCACGGAAGTCGTTTCTTGCTTTTTGACAGCGTAAAGTTTACCGTTGATGTTTTCATCGCCGTAGTACTGATACTGCGGCTCTTTTTTGCCGGCTATGACGACCTGAACCCAGTCTTCCTCATCTTCGGGTCCAAGCGGCGGCTCATATGTCCAGTTACATGTCTGATCGCATTTTTCATCCAGCTTGAATTTGACATCTCTTCCTTTGGCTGTTACCGTAGCGTCCAAACCTTGTCCGGGGTCAACGAGCTTGCCGTCCTTTACATATGAGTCCCAGTCAAAATCGGCGGGGCCGGGTCCTAATGCAGAACCGGAAAATCCTATGTGGGTCCTCTTGACGGTAGTCTCCAGATTGTCATAGGACAGGCGTATGCGGTTGACCTTGTTCTCCTGGACATCTGTCTCCCCCTCTCTGGGGATTATGACATCTCCGTCGTCAGTCACGCTGTAGGTAACTGTTATATGAGTCCCGCTGGTGGACTGGAAAGTGACAGTGAAGTCCTCATAATGGCCTTCTGCATTTTTTGTCAGGGTATATTCCGGAGGCTTAATATCAATAAGGCCGTTGCTGTCCACGTACCCGACTTGTTTACCGGCATCATAAATATCCCCATAGTAATTGACCGTATAGCTTTTCGTTACGGCAGCATCACTTCCGTACTGGTAAGTTATCGTGAAGTCTTCATATGTATAGGGATCGGTCTTCGTCAATGTATGTTTCGTCCCGGGAAGAGAAAGTTTACCCGTGCTGTCAAGCTTGCCGACTATCTCATCCAGGTTATTTTCAATAATATTTTCAACAGAGAAGGGAGTGTAGACATAGGTGTTCTTCGTAAGATCCGATGCGTTGAAGCCATCGCTGATCCCCGTGTAAGGTATCTCCGTATCCTTAAGGAATGTAAGAGACTCTCCCGTACGATATCCGGTGAAAACGTTTCTTCCTGCATCGGTGGCATTTCCGTTAGAGTATATCTGCTTCTGGAGAGCGCGCATATTTTCATATATCTTCTCTCTGTCGGAAGCCGTATTCGTACCGTTGGCTCCCTGGTCTGCATACGCTTTCAAAGATGAGAGTATCTCCTTGGTAGAGTTGATCGCACTTTCCGTGACGCTCACCCACGACTGGGCATCGGTCACATTCGTCCCATAGTACTGTGTCAGTTCAGAGAGATTGCTGCGCAGTCTCAGTGCCCTTATTGCAATGATCGGATCATCAGATGGCCTCGTGATCTTCTTCTGTATAGCCATCTTATTATTGAGATGGTCAAGATATTCCTTGTTTGTGTTGATATTCGCAAGGGAGTTGTCTGACATCATCTTTTTGGTTATTCTCATGCTGTGTTCTCCTTGGATCCTGTATCAGATCAGATGTAGTCTACCAGCGACTGCTGCGCTATACGCCCTGTTGCCATAAGTGCAGCATTGTAAACGATATTGGCTTCACTTACTTCCACCGCCACATTCGTTATATCCACGTTCTCATTGTCGGAGGCGAGAGTCGTTACTGTCGTCTTCTCTTCCGACAGACGATTGGCCACGAGCTCCAGCCTGTTTTCCACTGTGCCGCAGGTTGTCTCCGCCTGGTTCGCCTGCTCGAAATACCTGCCGAAATTTGTTATTGATTCTTCATAGGTTCTCTGCAGCCTGTTCTTGGCGACATCCAGTTCCTTATTTGCCGCATCCAGAAGCTTCTGTATTCTCTTCTGCTGATCGACGCTGTAACTTGCGGTATCCGCCTGCATCTCCTCGAGCCTCTTGACCTTCGCCTCCACCTCGTTGTAGCCATCGATAGCCGTCAGGATATCATCCATCTGTCTCACGATCTGAGGATCGAAGACTTCATTGGCGTTGGTATTTATCTTGACAGCCTGGCCTGTCCCAACTGTATAAGTGATAGCCTGCTCATGATCATCGTAGGCGATCATATCATACGGGGTGTGCTCGTCATCCATCAGCTTCACATCAAAGTAATGTTCGGGTCTCAGCTCGCCTGCTTCAAAGTTACTCTTGTCATAAGAGACGGAAATGGTATCCACCCCGGGTATATCCTTCAGGTTACCCAGTATTGCCGCTACGTCACTGCCAAAGACCAGCTCTCCGGTATCCGCCAGAAGATATACAGCGTTTGCAGCCATTTCATCTGCGTTCTTATCATTAGCATCTAGAGCCAGATACTGATATGCGGTAAGGTCATTTCCTTCGCTGTCTGTTGCCACTTTTGCATCCGAAGTTGTGATCTTTACTCCGAGAGGAGTCTCGTGATAACACGAAGTGACTGTTCTCGCATTTGCACTTACGTTAAACACCTTCCTCTCTTCGGTCATGTCATCTCCCACTTCGCTGCTATGATCATCATTGACCTTGATGGTAAATGACTTGTCGACATTCTGCGTGACCTCGATATGCCTTAATACAGCCCCCGATCCGTCAGGATTTGCAACTGCCCACCATCCGCCGTCATTATTACCGCCGTTATTCTTTTCGTCCAGCTTCTTTATTGTATATGTCTCGTTGCCGTATTGGACCGTAAAGCACTTTACCTCTCCGGTCGTATCAGTCTGCAGACTCCCCACAGGGATTGATGCATCCCCTTCAAGTGCAGTACGGTAGATCAGATTGGTTTTGTCTACAAGTTGTGTCGCATAGATCCCTCCGGCTTGATTCACATCTCCGTAATAAAAAGAATCCTCCTTAAATCTGCCGACCATCTCGCATATTTCGTTCGTACTCAGCTCCGCCGGATCCCAGTCAAGGGTCTGATCACACTTGGGGTCAAGTGTAAGAGCAACGTTCCTACCATCTATCGTTACAGCGGCCGTATAATAAACACCCACATTGGGATGTCCGATAGGATCGTTGATCAGCTGCCCGTCAGCTACATGATCCTCCCAGCGCGTTACGGCGCTTCTCCAGTCCGCAATGACGGCAACCGGAGATGTGCCAAACCCAAACGACGTCTGCTTGATCTTCGTATTGATATTGTCATAAGACAGGCGTATACGGTTGACCCTGTCCTCTTTGACATCAGTCTCTCCCGTCCTTGCAGCAGTGATAACCCCGTCGTCAGACACACTGTAGGTTTTGGTCACAGGAGCAGCGCTCCCTGCCTGGAATGTGACCGTGAAATTCTCATAATGCCCTTCTGTATTTTTGGTAAGGGTAAACACCAGAGGATCCAGGTTTATTATGCCGTTGCTGTCTACTATCCCGGCATCTTTATATGTGACCGTATCTCTGATGTTGCCTTCGTCTGTGACTTCATAGTTTTTTTCAACGGGAGCTTCACTACCGTACTGGAAAGTGATCGAGAAGCTTTCTCCCGCTTCCGGAGCAGCATACATCGTCCCGGGAAGAGTTAACTTGCCGGTGCTGTCAAGCTCGCCGACTATCTCTTCCAGCTCGACATCATAAATGCTTTCCAGGGAGAACGGGCTGTCTGTATATGTATTTACTGTGACATCCGATGCATTGAAGGTATCTGCGATGCCTCTGTAGTCTATATTGGTTTCTTCGCTGAAAGTCAGAGCCACATCTGTACGATAACCTGTGAACACGCTCATGCCCGCATTCGTGGCATTTCCGTTGGAGTATATCTGCTTCTGCAGGGCCTGTATGTTCTCTGTTATCTTCTGTCTGTCGTAAGCAGAGTTGGTCCCGTTTGCACCCTGATCGGCATAAGCCTTGAGCGAGGAGATCATCTCGGTAGTGGAGCTGATAGAGCTGCGTGTAACATCCACCCATGCCTGGGCATCCGGCACATTCGCTCCGTGATACTGGACTATTTCGGAGAGGTTGTTGCGAAGCCTCAGAGCCCTGATCGCTATCATGGGATCGTCTGAAGGCTTGGATATCTTCTTTTCCGTAGACATCTGGTTGTTGAGCTTGTTCAGATATCCCTTGTTGGTATTAACATTTGTATAGGATTTATTGTGTACCGTGTTGTTGGGTATTCTCATGCTGTGTTCTCCTCATCAGACTCCGGTATTCAGGATCAGTCTGTCATACATCTCAGTCATAGTCTGTATCACCTTGGCAGAGAGTTCGTAGGCATGCTGGTATTTCACGAGATTCAGGGCTTCCTCATCCGTATCCACTCCCGATACCGAGGTCCTCTGGTTTGATATCGACTGCCCTATTATCGTGTAGTTCTTCTCAAAGGTATTTGCATTCTGTTTATTAAGTGCCACATCCGACAGTATGCACTGCAGGAACTCCGCACTCGAGTTGTTCCTGAAAGATATCTTGCTCTTGTCGGTCTTCAGCCCCACAAGATCCTTCACCAGATCGGCACTGTCCACAGAGATGCCCGATTCTGAATTGTAAGTTGTAGCCATCAGGGACGGATCGTACAGTATATCGCCGCTTACCGAAAAATTCTTTGCGGTGAGGTTGTTGTATGTGTAGCTGCCGTTTATCTGGAGCCCTGCTCCTATACCGGGAGCTGCCGGATCATCTATCCTTTTATCCTTGGTCTGCATAAGGTTGTGCTGCACACCCTGTGAATCCACCATCTGGAAGAAGCATCTGTCTCCCATCAGCTCGCCGTTTAAGTCATAACCCTTGCTCTCTATATTGTTGAAAGCCGAAGCAAGGGCCCTCACAAACTCATTGAACTGTGCCTGATAGTAGGGGATACCCATATAGTCTATGCTCTGGCTGACGCGTACGGTGAGATCCTTGTCCACGCCTTCAAGCAGACCGTCCTGCAGTTCATTATATGCATCCCTGTATCTGAGACCCTCAAATACGTACTCTCCCGTACCGTCTCCGTTGTCCTTGAATGACCATGAGCTGTACGTATAGTCAAATCCACTGACATTGATGGTGCCGCACTGAGGCAGGGTGCATTTATTCATATCAAGAAGTCTGTCATCCCTTACATCTCTTCCCGTTATGGTGATGGGTGTATTCGCCGTCAGGTTTTCCTTTGGTCCGTCCTGCATTACACCGTTTTCATCCTTATACTTCAGGTTCTGAAGCTCGTTTCCTGAAATGCCGTTATAGGTGTAGGGGGTACCGTTTATGGTCACAGTCCCCGACTCAGCCCTGGTCATGCCGTCTGCCAGCTTCACCGTGACGGTCCCGCTTCCCTGAGTTGCATCGGTTACGACATTTCCTGCACAGGTCGTCAGAGGAGGAACGGTGACGGTTATGCTCTTATCTCCTCTGTTTGCAGTCACCTTCATGTTGCTTTCAAAAAATTCTTTGTTATTACCGTCTCTGAGCTGCAGCAGTCCTTTGAGTGTCCCGCTTAAGGTCGTCTGCATGGGATAGAATTTACTTCCTGTACCCTGCCAGTAGATATCATAGAGTCCGTCTATATCTGACTGGTTCATCCTCTCCTCACGGGCACGGCACTCCAGAGCGTTATACTCATAGCCGTCCACCAGAGTATTGGCTCCGCTTATCATCACCTGAAATACCTTGGCACCTGTGGGGTTATCGGGATCAGCGTAGTTGTAGACCTCCACTTCCCTTGTCTCAACGTCCACAAGGGTGGAGAGCTCATCCAGTATCGTAGCTCTCTGATCTCTCAGCTCATTCGCGGTGATACCACGGAGTTCGATCATGTTTATCTGCTTGTTAAGTGAAGCGATCTGCTCCGCTATGGAGTTGATCCTGTCTACCACATCCTTGACTTCCTGATTGACATTGTCCTGAGTCTTCTCAAGATTGATGGTCATACTGTTGAAATACTCCACCACGCTCTTTGCCTGACCTATGAAAGCCTGTCTGGTCGTGGTGCTTCCGGGATCATCCTCGAGTTTCAGTAGGGCGTTGTAAAAATTCTCCACATAGATGGTGTTGAATCCCGGTACCAGATCGGTATCGGTGAAGTAGTTCTCTATCTCTCCCATGTAGGAATTCTGCCTGGAATACAGACCGAGATCTGCCGCGTTGTCTCTGTACTTGATATCCAGATACTCGTCCCTGATCTGGTCTATGCTCTTGGCATCGACGCCTGCTCCGGCCATACCGTAATGAGTATAGGTACGAAGAGCCGCTGCCGCTTCCTGCTTAAGCTGCTGTCTGGAGTACCCTTCGGTATTGATATTTGCTATGTTGTTTGCTGTGGTGTTTTGTGAAGCCTGGGCTGCGGTGAGTCCCGAATACCCGATCATTAATCCGAAAAACTGTGAAGGCATGTATGCTCCTTTCATATTCCCTGCATGTCACCCGCAGGGCTCCAAATGATATATCGGCTAAAAACAGGCTTTCCGCCATACCCGACTTAAGTCATTGCATTGATCAAAGTATCGAGCATTGAGTTTATGACGTTGATGTATCTCGACGAAGCGTTGTAAGCGTTCTGGTACCTGATCATCTGTGTAAGCTCATCACTGTCAGATACACCAAGTACCTCCTGCCTCTGGCTGTCTATAGACTGCACCATGGCTTCCTGATTGGTCGACACGGAACTGTATACCTTTCCGTTGGTGGCGTTCTCGCTGACCAGAGCCGAATAGTATCCTGCGAAGGTAAGCGGTGTGCCGTTATCGGGATTGAGTGCTGCGAATTTATTGGTAAACAGATCTACCAGAGCATCTGCCCTGTACTGATCTCTCGATCCGTCCTCAAGCAGGAATCCGTTACACATAGTCGACGGGGTCTTCTGCACCAGGGAATTGATCATAAGGTTGGCAGTGGTCCATCCGTCCGTACCCGTAGGCACCGTGGTGTCGGATATCCTCGAGAAAAGGAGATTGTCCTGCACAGTACCCTCCGCCGTGCCGTCCGAAGAGAGGATCTTGTTTATGCCGGTCACTATGCCGCGGATCAGGTTGTCAAACTCAGACATCACGGTCATGACGGAAGATCTCGTTGTCTTGCCGTCATACAGCAGCATGCTGTCGGCACTGCTTATTCCAAGCCTGCCTATCTCGCGATTGCCCGCATCGGTGACCACTCCATCAGTCGATACATGATATATCTCCGTAGCGGTGAGCGATGTATAATGAGCGCCGGTTTTTGTCGCAGTGTATTCCGTTCCGCCTATCGTCACCTTGCCGGCTCCGTCCACATTACCGGCTATCTCTCCGGTGTCAGACCCCTTCCTGACCGTACCGTCATCTCCCACGTAATAGGTCAGACCGTAAAGTGTGACCTTCTGATCGGCAGATACATTGTAGGTATTGGTCGCCGTGATATCATCATAAATCCCCGTGACCGGATCTTTTTCGGGCTTATAGTCTTTTCCGTTGATATTTATCGTGGTATTGAGACCGGGGTACTCATCGTAGCTCTCACCCGCAGGATAGAGATCTTTATATGTACCTCTCTTATTACCTCTTGCATTATAAAGAGCCTTGAGTGCGCCTATGTCCGTATTTTTTTCGGAGTTGATGTCTTCTGTCACAGAGAAGACCTCCTGATGCTTGAGCATGGGCCAGGTAGGCACGTAGAAGCTGGGATCTACCGCATTCTTCAATCCCCTCTCTATATCCTCAGCAAAAAGTGTATTGTACTCATCACCCTTTATATATCCCATCTGATGG
>JAEEGL016554596.1_pt1 | contig 18396 bp, 17 predicted proteins | sample 9134231 | NCBI WGS metagenome assembly JAEEGL01 (sample SAMN16246548, study PRJNA631951) | gut metagenome | biome: gut microbiome; feature: rumen; material: fiber-attached | host: Bos | place: Iran: Karaj | collected 2018-10 | reverse complement strand
GAAATCATCTTTACTAAAGCCAAAGGAGATGCTGAAAATATTGTTCAATCTCTCTCTGATGATATTAATTTAGTAGTAAGTGGTGGAGGAGATGGAACCTTAAATGAAATAGTAACCGGAAATTTAAAACGCCATAAGAAACTAGTAATTGCACCTTTACCTTTAGGAAGTACAAATGATGTTGGAAATATGTATGGATTAGATAAAACAGTATATGAAAATCTAGAAACAATACTCAAAGGGAAAGCAAAAAAAGTAGATATCTGTCATATTAATAATCAACCATTTGTCTATGTAGCTTGTCTAGGAGACTATATTAATATGGCCTACGCAACACCACGACAACTAAAAGAGAAATATGGTAGAGCAGCCTATTTAATTTATGGAATAAAACAATTCCATACAAAATTAAATTCCTATAATATAAGATATAAAGTAGATGGAACTACTTATGAAGGAAATTATTCTCTTATTTTTATTTCAAATTCCTCTAGAATTGCTGGTCAACCAGATGTCTATTACAATGTAAAGTTAGATGACAATAAATTTGAAGTAGCCCTTGCTCATGTAAAGAACTTGAGAGAATTGTCAAGACTCTTATTATTAGTAAGTACAGTAGATGTAAAAACAATTCCTGATATAACATATTATCAAACTGATAACTTTGAGATAGAGTTTTTATCTCCTTTAGAAACATCATGGTGCATTGATGGAGAAGAATATAAAACTACGACTCAAAAATATACATTTACTGTAAACCAAGATATGAAAATGTTAGTCCCAAAAGATAATATAAAAAAATTATTTGATGACTAGGAGTGTCTATGAAAAAAACAAAAAGAATCATTACAAAACTATTATTAAGCCTAATATATATTAGTATCATAATTATACTAATCATTGGTTGTTATTACTTATTTCAAGAAAAAGAAAAAATAACGCCTTGGTCAGAAGCAAAGAATATTGAAGAATATACATATTTAGATATTAGTAAAATGTCAGAAAAGTTTGCTTATGATGAAGAAAATAATGTAGGAATACACTTTGTCATTGAAAAAGAAGAAACCGGTATTTGGCATACCTATATTATTGCTATAAATGAAAATGAATATGAAGAATATAAAGCAATTATTGACTATACATATGAAAGAACAGATAAAATACCTGATAAAAAAAGAGTCTATGGCTATCCAGTAATTGTAGAAGACGAATTAAAAGAATTAGTAATAAAGAATATTAATAATTTTTTACCTGCTGAAAATGAAATAGAAATTACAAATGAAAATTATGAACAGTATTTAACAAATTGCTATTTAGATACAACCAAAGAAAGAAAATATAACTTTAGTATTATTCTAACAATTAGTTTTGGGTTACTATTCTTAGTATTTGTATTATTTATAATGACAATAACTGATAAAGGAAAGAAAAATAAATTAGAAGTTTAAATGATAGGGAGTAAATCATGGAGTTTCAAGAACTAACAAAGAAAGAATATCAGAATTATTGGGAAAACCATCCATTAAAATCATTCTTATCATCCGTAGAATTTGGCGAATTAAAAGAAAAATATAATTGGAAATCATATTTCGTAGGAGTAAAGAAAAATAAGCAAATAATTGTCGCAGCTATGCTATTAAGTCATAAAAGGGATTTAAATCAATATGAGTTTTATTCACCAAAAGGTTTTCTAATGAATTATCAAGATCAAAAACTATTAGAATTCTTTATTGAAGAATTAAGAAAATATATAAAGGATAAAAAAGGTTACATTTTAAGAATAGAACCATACTTAACCTACAAAGAGAATGACAATAATGTGAATATTGTAGTAGATAAATTACTAGAATTAGGATTTAACAAAGTAAAAAGTACTTGGATGCATGTCATAAATCTAGAAGGTAAAAAAGAACAAGAGATTCTAAAAGAGTTAAAACAAACAGCAAGAAATAAAATTAAAGAAGCCGAAAAAAGTGGTGTAGTAATAAAAGAGATTAATGAAAATGAATTAGATCTGTTTTATGATATTATGAAAGGACAATTTCCTAAAAAAACATTATTATATTATCAAAATATGTACCAAACCTTTCACAAAAAAGAAGAAATTAAATTCTTAATAACAGAAAAACAATCTGATAATACCATTCTATCAGGCTCTATATTTATTCTAAAAAAACCAGAAGTAATATGTTTTTCAAATAGGTATTATAAAGAATATTTAAAATATAATCCTCAATATCTAATTCATTGGGAATTAATAAAATATGGTTTAGAAAATGGTTATAAAAAATATATAGCCTATAGATTACCAAAAGACTTTAATAGTTATACAGAAGAATTAATTGGAGAATTTGAATTACCAATTAATAGGTATTATAATATTATAAAGTTGATTAATATTTTAAAAGGAGGAAAGAAAAATGCATAAAACATATTATCCTAAAGGAATTTGTGCTACTAAAATAGAATTTGATGTAGAAGATAATAAAATTCATAACTTAGTAGTAACAAATGGTTGTAATGGTAACTTAAAAGGAATTGCTGCTTTGGTAGAAGGGCAAGATATTAAGGATGTAAAAGAAAAATTATCAGGAATCAGATGTGGTTTTAAAAATACCTCTTGCCCAGATCAATTATCTAAAGCCTTAGAAGAAATAATTAATAAAAATGAATAATTATAAGAAAATTTTATTTGCATTTTTTTAAATATTATATTATTCTCATATAAAGGGAGTGAAAATATGAAAAAGAAAGAAGTACTTAAAATGACTATTCAAAGTACTATAATCATTTCTTTCTTATTCATGATTTTATCACGTTCTTTCATATTAACTTAGAAGGGGGTTCATTTAGGAATACCTTCTTTTTTTGTAGAGAAAGAAAGCCCTATGAGAGAGGAGAGAAAAAATGAATAGTCGTAAAATGGCATATGATATTGATGAAATGCCACCAATAAGAGAGTCAATCATCTTAGCGTTTCAACATTTATTTGCAATGTTTGGAGCAACAATCCTAGTTCCAATCCTTGTAAATGCCGCTGCTGGAAAAGAAGTATTAACTATCCCAGTAGCCCTAGTAACTTCTGGAATTGGTACCCTAATATACATTTTGTGTACTAAAGGGAAATCACCAGTTTATTTAGGAAGTTCATTTGCCTTTATAGTGCCTGTAGCAGCAGCTTATACTAAAGCAGGAATAGCTGGTGCAATGACTGGTATTATGGCAGTTGGATTAATTTACATCATTGTCGCAATCATCATAAAATTTGCTGGAAAAGATTGGTTAGAAAAAATATTACCACCAGTCGTAATTGGACCAATGATTATGATCATCGGTTTAGGACTTGCTCCATCAGCTATTAGTCAAATTGGTTTAGCAAGTGGAACAGAATTAGAATGGAAAGTAATCGTAGTTGCTGCCGTATCATTCTTAACAACAGCAATCGTAATGACTAAAGCAAAAGGATTCTTCAAAATAATCCCATTCTTAGTAGGAATTATAGTAGGTTACATTGTAGCTGTATGCTTAGGAATGATTGATTTCAAGACAGTTGCCGAAGCAAGTTGGTTCAGTGTACCAAAATTCAAAATAATATTCAAAGATTATCAATTAAACTTTGCTGCATTAATGACAATTGCACCAATTGCGTTAGTTACAATGTGTGAGCATATTGGAGATCATACTTCATTAAGTAACATTATTGGAAGAGATTTAATTAAAGAACCAGGATTAGATAGAACATTATTAGGAGATGGTATTGCAACATTAGTAGCTGGTGCTTTGGGTGGACCTGCTAATACTACTTATGGAGAAAATACATCAGTAGTTGGTATGACAAGAGTAGCAAGTGTTAAAGTAATAGGTTTAGCTGCAATATTCGCAATTGCTATTGGATTCTTAGGTAAATTCACAGCCTTAGTATCAACAATTCCAAATGCAGTATTAGGAGGAGTGTCTTTATTACTTTATGGATTCATTGCTGTAAATGGTTTAAAAGTATTAATTAAAAATCAAGTTAATTTTGAAGAACCAAAGAATGTTATAGTAGCAAGTTCTATGTTAGTTTTAGGATTAGGAGGAGCTGCTGTATCAATCGTAAGTGGTGATTTATCATTAACCATCTCAGGAATGAGTTTAGCTGCAATCATTGGTATCTTACTAAATAGTTTATTACCAGAAGAAGAAAAACCAGTCGCAACTCTTATTAAAGAAGATGGTAGAATGGTAAAACAAGATATGAATAAATTAAAAAGAGATATCAAAGAAGAATTAACAGTAGAATTAAAAGAAGATATCATAAATGCTATCAAAGAAGAAATGAATAAACCAAATAAAAAACATAAGAAATAGGAGGAACCATGGAAGTAGTAGAATTAAATCATCCTTTAATAGAACATAAATTATCTATCTTAAGAGATGAAAAAACAGGAACCAAAGAATTTAGAGAAATTATTGGTGAAATAGCAAGCGTTCTATGCTATGAAGCAATGAAGGATGTAAAACTAAAGAAAGTAGAAATAAAAACCCCATTAGAAAAGATAAAAATAGGACAATTAGAAGAAGACAAATATGCCTTTGTCCCAATTCTAAGAGCTGGAATGGGAATGTTAGATGGAGTAATTAAAGTAGTACCAAATGCTAAAATAGGACATATTGGTATGTATCGAAATGAAGAAACATTTGAACCAGTTAATTATTTCTTCAAAGTCCCAAAAGGAATAGAAAAAAGAGAAGTATTTTTATTAGATCCCATGCTCGCAACAGGTGGAAGTGCTTGTGATGCTATAGAATTACTAAAATCAAAAGGGGTAAAAAAGATTAACTTTCTTTGTATAATTGCTGCTCCAGAAGGTTTGAAAATAGTAACAGAAAAACATCCAGATGTAAAAATATTCTGTGCTCACATTGATAGAGAATTAAACGAAAATAAATATATATGTCCAGGCTTGGGAGATGCTGGTGACAGAATATATGGAACAAAATAAAGTCACATTTGTGGCTTTTTTTTTATTATTTTTTAGTATAATAAATATGAGGTGCAAACATGAAGAAAATAATAATATCTCTCACAATAATAATTATAGTTGGTATTATAGGAATAAAGTATTATAAACAATATAAAATTGCTCATGCTGTAAAAATAGTAGAATTAAAAACAACAGAAGTAGAAGTTTTTTCCAAAATAAAATTAAAAGATTTGATTAGTAATATAAATGGAAAATTAATTAAAAATCAAACTATTAATACAACAGAAATAGGGGAAAAAGAAATATCTTTTCACTATATAACAGACAAGAATATAGAAGTTCCTTATACAATTAATATTAATGTTGTAGATAAAACTCCTCCTATTATTTTTCAATCAGCTAGTTATACAGTAACTACATCCTCTACTACTAAAAAAGAATTAACTGAAAGCTTATTTTGTGGAGATAATTATGACCCTAATCCTAAATGCACGATTGAAGGAGAATATGATTTAGATACTCCCGGAGTATATAATGTAACTTTTAAAGGAGTAGATTCTTCAAAAAATACCTCCACTCATTCTTTTTCTTTACGAGTAATAGAAAAAACAACAGGTAAAAAAGGAACAACTTCCAATAGTTACACTAGTTATACAGATTTTAACCAAATCATAAATGATTACAAAAAAAATAATACCAAAATAGGTATCGATGTATCTCATTGGCAAGGAACAATAGATTTTAAAAAAGTAAAATCTGCTGGAGTAGAATTTGCCTATATTAGAGTAGGTAGAGGAGATGGAATTGGTAAAGACTATGTTTTAGATGAAAAATTTGAAGAATATATCAAAGGATTTAATAAGGTAAATATCCCAGTAGGAGTCTATTTCTATTCCAATGCCAATAGTAAAGAAGATGCTATTAAAGAAGCTAAATGGATTATATCAAAAATAAAAAAATACCAAGTAGACTTAGAAATAGTCTTTGACTGGGAAAATTGGAAATATTTCCAAGAATATGATTTAAGCTTTTATTCTTTAACAGAAACCGCCAAAGAATTTATAAAAACAGTTGAGAAAGCAGGCTACAAAGGAATGCTATATTCCTCTAAAAGTTATTTAGAAAACATTTGGTTTCCAATAAAAAGTAATATATGGCTAGCACACTATACCAAACAAACGAATTATGAAGGATCCTATAAAGTCTGGCAAATATGTGATGATGGTAAAGTAGCTGGTATAGATGATAACCTAGTAGATATTAATATTATGTACCAATAAAAAAATGCTTTTAAAGCATTTTTTATTTTAATCATAGGTTTGTTTTTTCTTTGATAGGAACCTTATTAGAGGATTCATTAGCTTGTTTTCTTAAGTAATTATGGTAGATATCTATCATCCATTGTTCCATATAATAGATTGGTATCTCAAGAACACTTAAAAAATCATTTTCACACTTCTTTAAAATTTCAGTGATAGAAGCTCCCTTTTTAGTAGTAATAAAATCATAATAAGCAGGATCATTTTCACAAATATAAAATTTAGCTGTTGGAACACAATTTTCACTTAAGACAATATTAGCTGAAATATTAATGGAATCAAATTCATTTTTTAATGTTCTTGCCAAATCGCGATCATTGACTTGAAAAAGGAAAACTGGTTGTGCAAGTTCATCAACATTTTTCTTATATTCTTCTCTCTCCATAACACCAAATAAAGAGTCTAGTGAAACTTGCAAGTTTTGTAGTATCAGAGAAAGAGCTTCTCTTTGTTCCGGTTTAAAAGGCATTATTAAACCATTTTCATTAGTATGATATGACATGATAGTATAATCACTACTATCTTCCTTCTTTTCTTTTAGCACAGTAAAGTTTAAATCAATACCATATGAGTCTGAATACTTAAACAATATACTGTTATTATTTATACCAAAGCCAGGTACCATTAATAATTTATATTCCGTTTTTGCTATATTGAATACACCTCTATCAGATAAACCACTTCTTATAGCATCAACTACATCTGCTTTAATGCTCTCATCATGAAAGGTATCATTAAGTGGCTGGAAATAGTCTTGCATAGCTTTAAGAAAAGTAAGCGAATTAGCTTGTTCTCCAGTATCTTCCACTGTTGGTTGGCATAAAAAATATCTTAAAGCATTATTAATATCATGATAGCCATGGATTAATTCTTTATTTATACTCATATTATTCACCTCTTGGCCCCATATTTTAACGCATTTTTTTATAAAAATCAATTATTTATATTTATATAGCTCAATAATAAAATGATTACTTTTAGTAGTTTTAATAGTTCCTTTATATTTAAATTTACCAATCTTTCGAATACTAAAAACATCTCCTTCTTTTAATTTATAATCAGTATCTTTTAAATAATCATAATTTAAAATAATCTCTTTCTTTTTTATTAAATTAATAATATTATTTCTCCCAGTATGAATAATACTAGATATTACAGTATCAATTCTATTACTTGAAACAATAAATTCTATTCTTTCATAACTACGCTCATAATCTTTTAAAGTATCAATAGGTATTTCTTCTATTTCTACGTGAGTATTTTTAACCATCAAAAAATTAGATTCAAAATAATTTCTCACAATAGGTAATAAATAAATATAATAATGATTATCAAAAACTAATATATCACCAAATAAATCAGAAGCGATATTTAAAGAATACATAGTACCTAAAATATCTTGATGACGAATAGGTGTTTTTGTTTTTATTTCAAACAATAATACTTCTGGCTCTTTATTTTGATAAATAATAACCTTTTCACTATCTTTATAAGGATAATAAATAGAATATTCTCCTTTTTTTAATTTACCTTTTATTTGTACTAACTCTTTAGGATCTAAAAAATAAGTAGTTTGATTATTTTTTAGTCTTGTTAAATTCTTTTGAATCGTATACATATGTATCCCTCATATTTAGTATATCATTATAAGAACAAAATAAAAATCTTCAAAATAGTTTACAAAGAGAATTAAACAGGTATATGATAAATATAAGAGAAAAATATAGGAGTAATGAATGAAAAAAGTAGTCTTAAAAATTGCTAATATGAAAGAATTAAATGATTCTTTAAAAATAGAAAAAGTACTATCTAAAAAGAAAAATATAAAAAGTGTATTAGCTGATCATAAAGAAAAAACTCTAACAATACGCTATAAAAATGATATATCAATCAAAGAAATAGAAGATTATCTTGAACAAATTGGTTATAAATCATTAGGAGTAAAAATAATAGAAAAAGAAAAGAAATTTTATATGTTTCCTTTAATAATATTAGGTTTAATTCTAATAGTAATATTATATTACTTATTAGCATATACCTTTCCATTACCAAAAATAAAAGTATTTTCTCATTCAACTGAAAATATGCTTTTATTAATAATCACTATTATTCTAATTATCTATAACTTTAATAATCTATGGGATGGATTAAAGAAAGTATTAATTGGGAAATGTAATAGCAATAGCTTAGTTTTAATAACAACTATTTTTACTTTAATATATGGTATAGAAACAATCTATCTAAATAACATAACTACATATTTAGAAGCTTTAATTTTTATTTTATACTTTCAAAAAATAGGTCAATTCATAGAATGTAAAAGAATAGTTAAAACAAATGATGAAATAAAACAAATTGCTACTACTAATACTCACAAAGTAAAAAGAATTACCGATACGTCACATGAAGAAGTAAATTTAGAAGATTTAGAAATAAATGACAAAATTATTTCTCTTCCTGGAGATAGAATATCAATTGATGGGGTATTGTATGAAGGAACAACTCACTTTGATGAATCACCTATTACTGGAAGTAGTGTTCCAATTGAAAAGAATAAGGGCAGTTATATTACATCTGGTAGTATTAATTGTGAGAATGAAATTACTTATATAGTAGAAAAAAATATCAAAGACTCATATTTATCAAGGATCAAAGAGTTACTAGTAAAAGATATAAAAACAAAACAAAAAGGATCTAAAAGAATAGATCGGTTCTGCAATTGTTTTGTGCCCTTTCTAGTTGTAGGAATTTTAATATTATTTTCTTTAACGTGGCTTCAAACTAACGATATGCATACAGCATTTACAAAAAGTATAACAACTCTTTTAATGTTTACTTCTATTGGTTATGTTTGTATTACCTCGCTTAGTTTTTCTAAAGTATCAAAAGAAGCAAATAAAAAAGGATTAGTAATTAAAAATATAAATGTTTTAGAAAATATTAGAAAAATAGATACTATTGTATTAGATAAAACAGGTACTCTTACCAATGGATACTTAAGTATTTCAAGAATTAATAATCATTCAGAAGAAACAGATAAAAAACTATTAGAAATACTAGGATCTATGGAAAAACATAGTAATCATCCCTTAGCAAAAGGAATTATCAAATACTTACGTAGTGAAAAAATAAAATCAAATATAGACTTCATAACAGAAGACTTAATTGGTTATGGAATAAAAGCTCAAGAAGGTAATACTATATATTATGCTTGTAATGCTGAACTATTAGAAAAACTAGATGTAATAAATTCATATAAAGAAGAAGAAAGAAAAATGAAACTAGAAGGTAATTATGTTATCTATTTAGTTAAGAATAAAAAAGTAATCGCTACCTTTGGCTTAAAAGATACACCAAGAAAAGAATCAAAAAAAGTATTAAATTTATTAAAAGAAAGAAATCTACAAGTAATTCTTTTTTCAGGAGATAATGAAATAGTTACTACCAAAATAGCCAAAGAACTAGATATTACTAATATAAATGCCGGATTAAATAGTGAAGAAAAAAGAAATCTAGTAAAAAAACTTAAAGAAGAAGGTAAAAAAGTAATGGTAGTAGGAGATGGCATCAATGATTCATTAGCCTTTGCTAATTCTTTAATGGGAGTAGCCTTAAAAAACACTAATGAGATTGCTTTACTATCTGCTGATGTAGTTTTAACTAATAATAATTTATTTAAAATATTAGATTTATTTATCTTAAGTAAAAATACTCTAAAACAAATAAAACAAAATATATTAATATCTCTTTTAACTTCCATATTCTTCTTTGTAATATCATTTGGTATAATTCCCGGGATAAAACCTACGTCTTTATGGATTATTTTAAGTATGTTTATGAATCTATTACTTATTATAGTTAATAGTAAAAAAGCAATTATTAAGGAAGTTGCCATTCCAAATAAAAAATGATATAATAAGGCGAAAACAAAAAGAAGGTGATACCATGAAAAAAGTAGTAATCGGAATGAGTGGTGGAGTAGATAGTAGTGTTGCTGCAATTATTCTCCAACAACAAGGTTATGAAGTAATTGGTTTATTTATGAGAAATTGGGATTCCCTAGCAGATGGAGAATTAAATGGACCAACTACTGAAAGTGGTATTTGTCCTCAAGAAGAAGATTACAATGATGCTAAAAAAGTATGTGATATATTAGGAATCACTCTACATAGAAAAGATTTTGTAAAAGAATATTGGGATTATGTATTTACCTATTTTCTAGATGAGTTAAAAAAAGGAAGAACTCCTAATCCAGATATAATGTGTAATAAATATATAAAATTTGATATGTTTATTGAAGAAGCAAAAAAACTAGGAGCTGATTACATTGCTACTGGGCACTATGCTAGGTTAAAAGATGGAAAACTACTAAGAGGAGTTGATTCAAATAAAGATCAAACTTACTTTTTATCCCAAGTACCCAAAGAGCAATTTAAAAATGTTTTATTTCCAATCGGTGATTTAGAAAAAAAAGAAGTACGTAAGATAGCTGAAGAGTATAATTTGACAACTGCTCATAAAAAAGATTCAACTGGAATATGTTTTATTGGGGAAAGAAACTTTAAGAATTTTTTAAAAAACTATTTACCAAATCAACCAGGAGATGTAATTAATATAGATACGAATGAAGTAATAGGAAAACATATTGGTTTAATGAATTATACAATAGGCCAAAGAAGAGGTTTAAATATTGGTGGTACAGAAGATAAGATGTTTGTCGTAGGAAAAGATTTACAGAAAAATGTATTATATATCTGTCTAGGAGAAGATAATGATTATTTAATAAGTACCTCGTGTCTAGTAGATAATGTAAACTATTTAGGAGAAGAAAAAATAACAAAATGTACTGCGAAATTCCGTTATCGCCAAGAAGATATACCAGTAGAATTAGAGTGGTTAGACAATAAAGAAATAATAGTAAAGTACCCTGAAGGAGTAAAATCAGTAACTCCTGGGCAAGCTTGTGTCTTTTATAATCAAGATGAATGCTTAGGTGGAGGAATTATCAAAGAGGTACGTAAAAATAACGAAAAGCTTTGGTATTTATAAGCAATAAGGAGTATACCTATGGATCAAGAAAAAATAGGAAGATTTATCAAAAAAATAAGAGAAGAAAATCATTTAACGCAAAAAGAATTAGCTGACAAATTAGGAGTTACTTTCCAAGCTGTTTCTAAATGGGAAAATGGAAAAAATGTTCCTGATATAGCGATATTAAAACAAATGAGTGAAGAATTTAATATTAATATTGATGAAATACTATCTGGCAAAAAAACAAAAAAACAAAATACTATTATTTATATCTTTATATTCGTTGGTTTTATATTAATAGGATTAATATTAGGTTTCTTTTTTCTTAATTATCATCATGCAGATTATGAATTTAAAACAATTTCTTCAAAATGTGCAGATTTTAAAATAACAGGAAGTGCTGCCTATAACAAAGAAAAAGCTACTATTTATATTTCTAGTGTAGAATTTTGTGGTACAGAAGATAATACTACATATAGTAAAATATCTTGTAATTTATATGAAACATATAATAATACCAAGAAGAAAATAAGTAGTTGTACTGAAGAAAAAAATATAAATTTAGAGGAATTTCTAAAAAATGTAAATATTAAAATAGATCATTTTTCTAGTAGTTGTAAAGACTTAAAAGAGAATACTTTAACACTAGAAATAGAAGCACTAGCCAATGATAATAAACAAATTACTTATACAATTCCAATTAAATTAAGTGATAATTGTCAATAATATCCTAAATTCCTGTGGAATTAGGGTATTATTTTTAGAATATGTTATAATATAATCAAGGTAGGAGGGATATTATGTCCAGTTATTGTTCATCTCCCATACTAGCATCTACTTTAGAGATTGTTAGAAATATCATGGAACTAATATCCATAATTGTTCCTATTGTTTTAATAGTGGGCGTTTCCCTTGGGATTTTTAAGTTGATGAGAAATCCTGATGAAAAGAATGGTGTAAAGCAAGTAATTAACAAAGTAGTCGCAGCTGTCATTATATTTATGATTCCGGTCTTAATGGATGCTGTTATGCTTTTATTAGGTTCAAATACAACTATAAGTGATTGTTGGAATAATAGTAGAAATGTAAGTGAAAGTAAATCTTACACAGATATAACAGATGGTGATAGAAAAAAATTAAGTCCTTCTAGTGATTATGAAAAAGGAGAACCATCAGGTAGAGGAGTAGGTGCTGGTGCTGCAAATAGTGTCAGTGATAAAACAGATTATAGTGATGGGGCGCTAAATGTAGTAAAAGTAGTAGATACAAATGTAAATAATCCATCATCTGGTCGCGGAGATGGTAGGAATATGTATCGTGCTGCTCAGGCAGGCTGTTATACAGGACGTCATGTTGTCTATGGTCAAAATAAAAATTTAGGAAGTATAGATGCTTCAAGTTATGGTGGAAGAATTTGTTGGTCTCTATTAGAAACAGGTGAACAAGTAAAATGTGTTGAAGTAGGTGCTGAAGGTGGACATATGGATGGAGTTGCCTATGATAATGATCGTGGGTATGTTTTAAAAACATCTACTAGTAATGGTTTAATGTTATTTGATAATGTGACCATGGAATTTGTAGGATATTCCGCAATTGACGAAACGCATGTAGGAATAACTTATGTACCATCCCTTCATATGTTAGTAGGTTACTCTGGAGGGTCCTTTGTTTATTACCAATACAATTCCGCCACGAATAAATATGAAAAGAAACAAACAGTACCACTTGAAAACTATACTGGAGAAGCTGTACAAGGATTAGGAACAGATGGAACTAATATCTTTATCGCAGATTCATCACCGTATACAAATTATCGATATTTATACACATATTCCTTATCAGGCAGAAAACTAGAAACCCATTCATTTGGAAGCGGGTTTGGTTCCTTATCAGACGAAGTAGAAGCAGCTTTTGCTGATAATAATGGAATTCTATATTTAGTTTGTCCACAAGGAATTGGTAAAGTTACAAATTATGTAGCAAATAAAATTGGATTAAGAAGTTAATAGGAGAGATAGATATGAAAAAACCAATTGTATTATGTATTTTAGATGGTTGTGGCATAAGAGAAGAGACCGATGGGAATGCCTTTAAGAATGCCAATACCCCAACTTTAGATATGTTAATCAAAAAGTACCCTCATTCCCAACTACAAGCAAGTGGTCCAGGAGTAGGATTGCCAGAAGGCCAAATGGGAACCAGTGAAGTAGGACATATGAACATTGGTTCTGGAAGAATTGCTGAAAACCCATTAAGTAAAATTTTTTCAGCTATTAATAACGGTGAATTTGAAAAGAATAAAGAATTGCTAGAAGTAATAGAACATGTCAAAAGAAATAACTCTAATCTTCATATTTATGGGCTAATTTCTGATGGAGGAGTTCATTCACATATAGGACACTTACTTGGATTATTAGAAATATGTAAGAAACATAATGTTGAAAATGTATATTTAAATCTATTAACAGATGGAAGAGATACATACTCAAAAAGTGCCATGAAATATCTAAATGAATTAGATGAAAAAATACAAGAACTAGGAATAGGTAAAATCAATACTTTAGGTGGTAGATATTATGGTATGGATCGTGATGATAACTTTGATAGAATCAAATTATATTATGATGCAATGTGTTATGGAATAGGTCCTAAGTATGATAATTATAAAGAATTAATAGAGGCAAATTATAAGGATAATGTTACTGATGAATTTATTATCCCTGGAATTATTAATAATGCACCATTAAATGATAATGATGGAATGATTGTATATAATTTTAGAAAAGATCGTTTAAGAGAAATGTTTACATTACTATCAAATCCAGCTGAATACGAAGAAAAAGCTAATGAAAAAAGTCTAGAAGTTAAAAGATATAATAATCTGAAATTATTAACAATGTATCCCGTAACTAATACTGTACTATGTCCACATGTCTTTGAAGACCCATTCATGGATCACTTATTAGTTAATTGCCTACATGAGAATGGTCTTAGCCAATGTCGAATAGCAGAAACAGAAAAGTATGCTCATGTCACATTTTTCTTTGATGGAGGAAAAGAAATAGAATATCCTGACATGAAAAAGATTCTAATTCCTTCTCCTAAAGTAGCTACTTACGATTTACAACCAGAAATGAGTGTTTATAAAGTTACTGATGCCTTCTTAGAAGAAGCAGGAAATTTTGATGCTATTATCATGAATTTAGCCAATGGAGATATGGTAGGGCATACAGGTGTTTACGATGCTGCAATAGAAGCTGTAGAACATATGGATAAATGTTTAGCTAAAATCTATCAAAAAGTTGAAGAACTTGGTGGAATACTTATTGTTATAGCTGATCACGGAAATTGTGATATGATGTGGGATAGCCAGCATCGTCCAGTAACAACTCATACAACTAATCCAGTTCCATGTATTATTACCAAAGAAGGAATAGAAATAAGAGATGGTATTTTAGCTGACGTTGCTCCAACAATGTTGGAACTATTGAATTTAGAAATTCCAAAAGAAATGACAGGAACTTCTTTAATAAAATAAAAGTAGAATAATCTACTTTTTTATTATATAATTAAAGAGAGTAGGTGAAAGAATGAAAAAAGAAAAAGAAATTGCAGAACAAACCTTAGAAAATAGATGTCCAGCCTGTAAAGCTTCTATATCGTTTAATCCAACTTTAGGGAAATGGAAATGTGAATATTGTGGAAGCTCATTTACGCTAGAAGAAATGCAGAAAAGTGAGGATAATGCCTCAACCGAAAAGAAGAATGAAAAAACTAGTAAGAACACAGATGACTACAATAATTATATAAGTTACCATTGTGAGAGTTGTGGGGCAGAAATCATTGCGGATGAAACAACATCAGCAACTTTCTGTGTCTATTGTGGAAATACTGCAATTCTTCAAAGTAAATTATCCGGAAAATTTTCACCAGACAAAATAATACCATTTAAAACTGAAAGGGAAGCTGCTATTAATGCCTTTAAAAGTTTATCCAAAGGAAGACCATTAATGCCTAAAGATTTTAATAATACCAATAATATTGAAAAAATAAGAGGCATCTATATTCCATTTTGGTTATATGATTTACAAGTATCTGGAGACGTAGTAATGGATGGTAAAACAATAGAAAAATGGACAGTTGGAGATACCCATTACACCAAAACAAATACCTATAAAATAACAAGAGGAGGAACCATGGACTTTAACAATATTCCAGTAGATGGTTCATCCCATTTTGATAATGATATTATGAATACAATAGAACCATTTCATTATAATGAACTAATATCATATAATCATGCATATCTATCCGGATTTTATGCTGAAAAATATGATCAAGAAGGAGAAGAAATATTAAAAGAAGCATCTGATAGAGCCTTAAATACTGCTAAAAATGTCTTAAAAGATGATACTAGAATGTATGCTAGTAAAGTAATAGTTTCTGATTCTTTAGTTAGTACTGAAAAAAATAAAACTTATGCTTTGTTACCAGTATGGATGGTAAATGTAAAATATAAAAATAAAATGCATATTTTTGCCATGAACGGACAAACAGGTGAATTTATTGGAAATATTCCTTTAGATATAGGAAGAATTATTCTATATACTTTATTAATATTTACAATTTCTATGGTTGTTTGTATTGTAATAAGCTATATAGCATTTATGGGGGTGCAATAAAATGAAAAGAGCATTAAAAATACTTCTACTAACAATTATATTTTTAAATGCCCTAGTAGTAAATGCTGCTCCTACTACATATGATAGACAAACTCTAGAAAACTATGGTGTAAAAAAAGATTGGACAATCGATGATAGTAATAAAGATAATGTCTTAAAAACACCTGCCGTAGATGCTAATGAAAAATTGTATGATTTTTCAGATGTATTAACAGATGAAGAAGAAGAAAGAATCAAAACCAGAATCGCTGAATTTATTGAAAAAACAAATATGGATATGGTAATAGTAACAGAAAAAATACCATACCCAGATGAGATAAAAAATTATTGTTATAGTGAATCTCAGGCCGACCAAAAAGAACAAGAAGTAAATGAGGAATATGCTGCTGATTTCTATGATTACAATGACTTTGGTATGAAATTTAAAAATAACAGTGGTGTTCTCTTATTAAGAAATACTGAAATTGATCCATGCTTTGATGCTATGTATTATGATATGTATACTTTTGGGGATACTCAACTATATTTTGTTCCATATCGTTATGATAATATCTTGGATGGAATATATAATAATTTACATAACGATAATTATGTAGAGGGTTTTCTAGATTTTATCAATCGTACAGAAAACTATATATTATCAGGTAAACCCTCTGAAATGGAAAATTACTATGTAGATGAAAAAGGTTTTTTGCACAAAAATCCCGCAACTTACCAAATACCATGGACAACTGCGATTATTATCTCTATAGGAGTAACTCTAATTGTAATGTTAATCTTAATTAAAAAGAATAGAATGGTTATGAAAGCTACCCAAGCAGTAGAATACTTAAATAAAAAGTCAATAAATATTACAAATCGTCAAGATGTATTCTTACATTCACATACCTCTAGTTATACAGTTTCACACGATAGTGGTGGTTCTGGCGGTGGTGGTGGTTTCTCATCACATAGTGGTTCCTCTGGTGGAGGTCATAGTAGTGGTGGAGGACGTCACGGTTAATCTTCACAGAAATCTAACTAGAATTTCATAATTATTTCACAATTGCATACTATATTAGAAGAGAAAGAAATATGAGGTGATAAAATGAATAAAGAGAAAAAATCAAATAAAAAAAGTATTTATGTTATTGTAATGTTCTTTGTATTATTAATAATCATAGCTTTCGCAATAGCATTAAATAACATAGGAGTATTAAAATTAAAAAATTTAAACGTAACCAAACCAAAAGCAGAACTAAATTATACTCAAACCGTAGATCAAACGAAAGAAGGAGTCTACATCACAGATGTATCTGAAATAGTAGAAGAAGTAATGCCATCTATAGTCGCAATTACTAGTAAAACTTTGGTAAGATCAGGACTGTTTGGGCCTTTCAGCTCCCAAGAACAATATGCTGAAGGTGCTGGTTCAGGAATTATTGTTAGTAAAACAGATGATGAATTATTAATACTAACAAATAACCATGTAATAGAAGAAGCTGAAGAATTATCCGTACAATTTGTAAATGAAAAAAGTGTTGATGCTAGAGTAAAAGGTACTTCAGAAAGAAAAGATGTTGCTGTTATTTCTGTTAAAATAAGTGACTTGGATGCTGAAACAATAGAATCTATAAAAATTGCTACCTTAGGAGATAGTAATGAATTAAAAGTAGGAAATGGAATTATTGCAATTGGAAATTCTCTAGGATATGGACAATCAGTAACTACTGGAGTAGTAAGTGCTCTAAATAGAGAAGTTACAATAGATAATTATACAGCTAAAATGATTCAAATAGATGCTGCTATCAACGGAGGAAATAGTGGAGGGGCATTATTAAATAGTAATGGTGCCGTGGTAGGTATAAATTCTGCTAAATATTCTGCTGCTGTAACTTCAACATCAGCTAGTATTGAAGGAATGGGATTTGCTATACCAATATCTGACGTAAAAGAATTAATAACTTCTTTAATGAATGGTGAAGAAGATAAAAGTGATGGAACAATTGGTGTAGAAGGTTATATGGTTACTGAAGAACAAAGTGAATCATATGGTATGCCAGTAGGATTCTATATTTCTAAAATAATAGAAAATAGTGGAGCTGATAAAGCAGGCTTAGAAATTGGAAATATTATAACAGGAATAGATGGAGATAAAGTAAATAACTTCAATGATTTACGCGATGTAATCTATAGTAAGAAAAAAGGTGACAAAGTAAAACTAACTATTAGTTATACCAGTGGAAGAAGCTATAAAGAAAAAGAAGTAGAAGTGACACTATCATAAAAAGGTTCTTTGTCAAATAGTGTTGGTGAACAATAAATTTGATAAATGAATTGTTTATAGAGAGTGATTTTTAATCACTCTTTTATAATGCCTTTAATTAAAAATATTCTAGCAATAAAATGATCATATTT
>JAEEGL013865536.1_pt1 | contig 18396 bp, 12 predicted proteins | sample 9134231 | NCBI WGS metagenome assembly JAEEGL01 (sample SAMN16246548, study PRJNA631951) | gut metagenome | biome: gut microbiome; feature: rumen; material: fiber-attached | host: Bos | place: Iran: Karaj | collected 2018-10 | reverse complement strand
TAGCTGTATCAAGCGCACCTGCGCCAGTATTTCCATATTCAACTAAGAATTTTGAATTAGGTGCCGCATTCATTTTTAAATAACGTTCGTTTTTATTATCTATTTTTGCCTCGTATGCAGATTTAGAATATGCACTTGAAATATTAGAATTAATAAATGCTAAATGCATATTATCATTCCAACCACGTGCTAGGGCAACTGTGCCATCAACTGTAGCTGAATCTGCATAAATATTACATTTATTGAAAATATAGCCGTATTCAATCTTACTTGCTTCAGTACCATTATTATCAGAGCCCATAGTTGCGACTAAATATCCACCATTTTTAGTATCATTAGCTCCGATTGTCATGATTTCACATTCATCAAAATATGATGTTGCATTCATACCAAAGATGTAATCTGTTCTACCTTCTATATAGCATTTATGATAAATATGACGTCCTACTTGAGAATATAATGTATCATGATATCCTGAGAATCTTACATTTTCAAATACAACCTTATCTGCTTGAACTAGACATGCTACAGCTTGAGTATCCTTACCATTCATGCTTGCTACAATATTCTTAGATTCATTGAATCTCTTATTTGTATTGAAATAATTTTGGAAAGTTATATTTTCTGCATAGAATCCATCTGCAGTATTTCTAATTGATACTGAAGCAGAGCCATCAGTAGAATATTTAGTAGTTAAGCTTCCTGGTGTTCTATATTCAGCTAATAAGTCAAATTCAATGATTGTTTTAGATGCATCATTATTTCCACCAAATAATCTAATATTAGGAATATCAAATTCTACCTTTTCATGATACATTCCTTCTTTCACATTAATATGCTTTTCTGCATTATTTGATGTTTTTAATACCTTAAATGTCATAACTGCATCATTAATTCTATTTACAGTAATTGTATTACCAGAAACACCTGGTGTTGCAGCTTGATCTACAATTACAGTAGCATTTTCCTTATCTACACTACTTAGATTTAATACAGTGATTGTATATGATACTTCTACTTCACCATATTTGATTTTTACTTCCTTAACACCTTCAGTTTGCATATCTGGTGCTATTATTTCTACATCGCTTAAATTTAGTATTTCAGTTGTTTCTATTCTATTTTTATTTTTAACAACCTTTAGTGCTAAATTTGTTGTATTAAATTCATCACCTACATTAAATAGTCTTTGTAAAACCTTTGTTTCTCTATTTGATGCTTGAATATAATCAAATATTTGAATTTCCTTTATTTCATTTGCATCAACTGGCTTAGCTGCTTCCTTTTTATATCCACAAACGCTACAAATACCTTCTTCATTAAAGCTATGTGCTTCAATATCATGAATTAAATCGCATCCATCTACCTTACATTCATGATAATGATTTGTATCATCGTATGATAGCTCATCACTAAATGTATGATTGATTATTGTTTCATTAGTTGTAGTATCAATATTTGATTCAATAACATTAGATGTTGATTCTATGCTGTTATTATTTGAATTTCCACATGATGCTAACGCAAAAGCACCAGTAATACCAATAAATGTTAAGCTTAATAATCTCTTTTTCATGATATCCTCCTATGCATAATATTCAATAATAATGTAATAAACATCAATATTAGATCCTGTTGAACCAACACGATAAGTGCCAGCTTCATCAACTACATTCGTAAATACTGTTTGACTTGGTTCTACATCGAAATCACAAATCTTTGTTGCACCCTTTGTTAATTGAATATATCTCTTAGTTTCTCCCCCACCAGAAGATATAATTGTAATTTCACATTTACCTTCTACATTAAATTCAATATATCTCTTTGTATTAGTGCTTGAATTACCAGGTAATCTAATTGATTTAGATGTTGCACCATATTCTACTTCGTTAAATGTAAAGCCTGCTGCTTTTTTATTATATGTAACAATATCATCTGCAAAGCTAAATATATGATCTTGTGAAGTAATAGGTGTATTTACATCAACAAAATCATCTGCTGATAATACAACGGTTTTAATTGCTTTAGGTCTTGCAGCCTTTGCTGCAGCTTCATAAGTAACTAAATCATTATAATTAGAAACATCTTTTCTAATATCAAAATTTAATGATTCATAAACAGCTCTTGCTTCTTTACAATATTCTAACCACGATTCATAATTAGTTTCATTAATATCTGTAATAGCACCTTTAGCCTTTAATTCATCAATTGCTTTAATCGCAACATTTGCAGAAATATAAGTTCTATTAGGATCTGTTGGGAATACATTCTCAAATAATCCTTCGATTTCATTAACCTTAGAAATACTTAATCTATTTGATGGATTAACGTAGCTAAATGGATTTTCTAATATATGATCAACGAAATTAAAATATTCCTTTGTGTCACCTTTACCCTTAACAATTCCATTCATATCTGAATTAATAATTGATTCTGCTACATATGCTGCAGTTAGGTATGCACCATACTTGTTATAGTGAGTAGCTTCCATCTTATCATAGCCTGCAGCTGCATTTTGATATGCATTATCATATCCTTGTGGCCAAGGTCCATTATCTAATGTATTAGGAACTATTGCCATTAAGAAATCAGAAAAATCCTTTGTTGCAATTTCTAATATTTTCTTAGAGAATTCAAAATTATCAATTAGTAAGCATTGTTCTTCTTCAGCTAATTGTCTAACAGCCTTAACATAAGCGAAATCATCACCATGTCTACCAGGACCACCAACAATTTTTCCGTCTTGGAATGCAACTCTAGCAACAGGTGTACAAAGTACTGGTGTTGCGCCCTTACTTCTTGCAAAATCAATATATTCCTTTAAATAGCCCTTATAGGTACCATTTGAGCCTGTCTTATCATATGCATAATATGTATCTCCATATTTTGCAATTTCAGCTTTTGTCTTTTCTGTCATATCACCAGGTAAATTTGCAGTTGTACTTTGCTTATTTGTAGGAGCTATAGTAGGATATATACCATTTGCGTCAGGCTCTCCTAGTGGAACCATTCTTTCATATTTATATCCTGTATCCTCGAAATCCTTTGTATCGTCATCATTATGACCAAATTGAACAAACAAGTAATCTCCTGCTTCAATTGACTCTTCAATAGATTTACCACCATTTTCACTAAATGAATATGTAGTACCTGTAAATAATCTACCCTCATTAATGAATGAACGTGATGATCTACCACCTCTTGCACAGTTAACTACATTTACATCCTCATCAAAGAATAAATCAAAATATTGACCCCAGCCTCCGATGTATTGTGATTCAGAATATGTTTGTACAGTTGAATCACCTGCTAAATAGATAGATGGTGCTTCATTAGTATCATATCCAACGCCCTTATATTCCTTCCATTTAGCATATAATGTAATATCACCATTAAGTACTTCACTAAAATCATATTTGTTTTTAAATTCTTTATCCTTATACCAGCCACAGAATTTATATCCAGCCTCTTTTGGATTAGAAGGTTTTACAGCAAGAGAATTATTTCCCTTATCGATTGCCTCTGTTTTAATATTTCCTCCATGACCCATAGTATCAAAAGATACCTTATAATAAGAATCACTATGTTCAATAACCTTAACGTCATTTTCCACTATTTCTGTAGTAGAAGTTATTGAATTATTTGTTTCATTTGTTCTACTAGAATTTTGGTTTCCACATGAGCATAATGCTACTAAACCAAGGCCTGTAATTCCAGCTAAAAATTTAATTTTCATGTATTTCACTCCTTCTTTCTTTATTTTTATTATTACACCTCCTAAATGCTATTTGAAGCGTTTTATATGCCATTTTTTATTGTTTTTCGTCATTATTTCGAATATATTTTATTTTCTTAAAATAATTATGGTTAGATTTCTTACAAATAAAAAACTCTTGTTTTTTTAACCAAGAGCCAAAAAACAAAAAAACTAGATTTTTTTCTAGTCTTTTAAAAATGTATTGAATATCCAAAATATCCAGTTTCAGAATTAATTTTATCTATTAATGCTTCGGCATCCCTTAAGCCTAATGATAAAGCCTTTTTTAAGTATTCTAATGCCTTTTCATTATTCTTAATTACCATTGTTCCATCATAATAAACATATCCTAAATTATAACAAGCTAAAGGATTATTAGCTTCTGCTGCTAAATTATACCAATATATAATCTTATTTATATCCTTTATCTTATTATTAGTTTGGTATAAATATCCTAAATAATATGCAGCATCTAAATAGCCTGCATTATATGCCTTTTCATACCAAGATAATGCTTCATCTAAATTAGCCTCTACACCAATACCATTTAAATAATATCCTGCAAGCTCAAACATTTGGATTTCATTACCCTTATTAGCATATTCTACTGCTATCTCAAATGCTTTATTTAAATCCTTTTTTACACCAATACCTTCCCTATACATTTTAGCAATTTGTGCTGATGCAAATTTGTTCTTATCTGCCGCAGCCTCTAACCACTTTAGTGCTTCTATATAGCTTGGCATAACACCCTGTCCCTTAAAATACATTTCAGCTACAAACATTTGTGCTTCAGTGTTTCCTGCCTTTGCTTTTTTAAGTGCTTCATCAAATAAAGTCGCCATAAATACCTCCCAAAACTAGCTATTATTATACATTATATATTTTATCTTTTAAACAATCTCCAAATAATTTTTCTAAAAAAGCCTAAATTATCTAGCATATAGCTATTAATATATTTTAATGTATTATCATTTAAATCCTTTGACCAAACAAATACCTTTATTACTCTATAATATTCTTTATATATTTTAGTAATACCCTTTTTCTTTTCTTCTATTTCATCTCTGATCTTTTCATATGCTTTATCAGGGTTATTACTTTGAAATAAAATAAAGAATAAATAATATAATTTAAATTCATTATTTTCATAATTTATTATTGTATTAACAAAATTATAAATAAATCCTTTATTATCCTTCAAATTAGTAAATAAAGAATTAAAGCCTGCCTCTAACAATAATGAATTTTTCATTTCCATTGGATTAGGTAAAAATTTTAAAAATGAAGATAATAAATATCTTAAATAATATTTAATATAATATTCATTTCCTTTTTCATCAAACCATCTATTTTTACTAATAACTAAATTCTTAAAATATTCATATCTAAATCTATCATTTATATAAGCTTTTTTAACATCTAATCCAGCCTTTAATACATCTAAATATATTGATTTTTCTTCCTTTTTCTTTTGTAAATATAAATCTATTTCAAATAAATCATCATAATATTTTAAATCATTTTCAAATACTAAATCAATATTAGCATAAACAATATTTAACATTTTTCTAATAAATGTCGCTCTATCCTTATAATTATCATCTAGATTCTTATAATATCTATTATATACATCAAATGCACGATCTAATATTTTATCTTTATCTCCTGCTTTAATATATTCAATAGCCTTATCAGTAAAGCCTATATTATCTTTTCTTACCTTGCTTAAATAATATTTATTATATATTTCTTCTAGATATGAAATATCAAAATTGCTAACCTTATCAACTCTATATGAATCCTTCATATCTAAAAATTGATTATAATTATCCTTTAAAAATAATTCATTTAATTTATTATAATAATCCGGCTTTTTTTCTTCTCTTTCAACATAAAGGCTTACAAAATCTTTTCGATTATAAACTGAATTAAATGATTTTTCATAATATTTAATCGCGTCACTAGGATTCATTCTTTCTAATATTTTAAGTGTATAATAAATACCAAAATCCATAGTATAATTATCTATTTTACGATCTAGCTCCTCAAAAACAAAATACATTAATCTACTACTAGCCTTTTTATTTAACAAAGATATTCTTTCGCTTACTAAATCTAAATATTCTACCTTTTTATTTTTAACACATTCATAAATATAATATTCTAATTCACTATTAGGTACTATTTTTAAATTATTTTTCTTAATATTTTTACATATTGCATCTAATAATAAATACCATTCATTAAAATTATCCATTCCATTTATAAATTTAGCATTAAATAAATCATATTTTTTTAAATAATCATAATAATCAGCCATATCAAATGGAGCATTTGTTTCAATCAAATACAAAAAATCCTTTGGATTATTATTAATACTAATACCAAATTTATTCAAATTAGAAAAGAATAATTTAATAATTTCATCTCTACTAGATTCTACAAATTCATATACATATTTATATGCCACTAGCATATCATTATTTATTCTAAATTTATTCATTACTAAATAAATTGCTGAAGCAATAAATGAATTATTATATAAATTATTTGAATCCTTAATCGCAATACTTAAATCCTTTGGATTTGTAAAAGTTTCTATTTTACCGTTAATTAAATTATTTAGCATTGACGCTCTATTAGCATCAATATTATGCCTTTCTATTAGCTGTTCAATTGTATTTTTATATTTTTTAGAATCTTCAATTGAATTTAAAACTAGGGATGCCATAGTTGCTGCATATTTACCTATTTCAATATTAGGATAATCATTACCCTTAAAATCTATATAGTAGATATTTTCTAAATCAATCGTGCTTTTCTTTGGCATACCTATTAGCTTAAAATTTAGCATATTTTCAATTATTCCACCAAAGGTATATGAAATATCATATAGGTTTTCATAAGGTAATAAAAAGCCAGGTAATGCTAAATAAAATGATAAATTATCTGCATAAATAAAAATTGGTTTATCATGCTTTAATAATAATTCTATATAGGTAGCAATAACCTTTTCTTTATTAGAATCTATATCATTTAGCATTTGTCTAGTTATTAATGAATTATTATTAGTTTTAATTGATAAATCCTTATTACCATCTATATTATTAAAATAATCATTAATAAATGCATTAAATGGATTAAAATCATTATCACTAAAATGCATTATTTTAAGTGTATATAAATCCTCATTTAATGTATTTATACCTGAAGGAATAACAGATATTAAATAATTAATATTATCTAAGCTAAAAAAGGTAAGCTTTTCTAGCTTACCGTTAATATTGATGAAATCATCGCTATTTATTAATGTTTTAGAATAATTTAATAATTTATCTATTGTTTCTTTGGATAAATCATTAGATATAATAGATTCTTTAACATTAATTTTTTTATTAGCTACTGCTATTTTAAATAGCGAGAAATGTGCATTCATTACGCTTCTTTTGCCTCACCAGTTATTTCAAAATTAATATCACTAAATTCTACTAATACACCCTTAGATGCATAAACACCTACATACATATAATTATTATCAATTTTAGTTAAATCAAAATCAAAATAATGCTTAATATATTCTTTTCCTCTAAAATTAACATTAACAGTTATTCTTTGACCTAATCTTTCAATAGAAAAGCTTGCCACTTCACCTGCTTTATAAAATTCATTTATAACATTAGGCTCCTTATTAAGCTCAGTTGTAGATGATCTAGAATAGATTATATTAGTTGATGCGTCTGCAGTAATTAATCCAGCTGCAATATAATTAGATGCTGATACGCGTTTATAATCATAATTAATATAAATATCATCTCTAACCTTTAATCCAAAGGCTGATTGCTTAGTATTTAAATAATTAATAATTTTACCTTTAGCACTAATCTTAAAATTCTTATTAGATGCTACCTCTTTAAAAATAAAGCATTCAGAGTCGTTGGTTGCGTTAGTTCTACCATTTAAGGTTTTAGTACCCACTATATACTTTCCATTTTCTTCATATGCATATAAATCCTTTGGATTTTCAAATGCTCCTATTGCTGTACCATATAAATCTTTTGTTGTAACACTAAAATTAGAATCTGGCTTATATGATTTTAAATCAGGCTTATGATATTCTAAGAATATATAATTAGGATTCATATATAAATCAGCATCTGTAGGCTCTTTAATATCCTTTATTAAATAATTTTTTAAATCACAATTTGTATTTAATAAGCCTTTTACAAAGAAATAAGCTACATATTTAGCACCATAACAATTAAGATGTGTTTTATCAACACTAGATGGATCTGCAATAACTTCATTATTCTTTTTCATACCTGATGTCATTGCGTGATGATATATAGCCTTATTATAGCCTAGGCTTTTATATAAATCCTTTGTTGGATTTGTTAAATCAATAATCGGTATATTTAATTCCTTTCCTAATTCAATTAATGCATTATAATAATTACCATTTTTTGTATCATGAATAGTATTACCTAAATATTCATTTTTCTTATCTAATCTACATACTGGAGTAGATACGATAGGGAATGCCCCCTTTTCAATTGCCTTTTTAATATAATTATTATAAATAGAATATTTAAATGATTTTTCATCATCAAGTGGTAATCTAGCATCTGAAAAGCGTAAAAAATCATCATCCTTTTCATCATTATGACCAAAGCCGATTAATAAATAATCGCCTTTTTTTATATTATCAAATGTAGCTTTATATTCAGGATCAAGGATATAGCTTTTTGATGATCTACCAGATAATGCATTATTAATAATTTCAATATCGCTATTGAAATATTTATCTAGCATTGTTGCATAACCATATCTTGGATAATAATATGCATCATTAAATTTAGCTAAGGTTGAATCTCCAACAACGTATAGCTTCATTTCCCTCACTCCTCATAAAGATTAGATTTTTTTATAATAAAATAATTAGATAATCCTAATAAGATTAATAAAATTAAATTAGTTAATATTCTAATTAAAATATAATTATTCATAAATGAATTAAATAATACTAATAGGCCTAAATTACAGCCAATTAATATAAAACAAGTAATTAAATATCTTAACCCTCTTTTAGTCTTACTAAATATCTTTTTATTACCATAGAATATGCCAAAGACATTTATTATTGAAGCAATAAACATAGAAATTAAACTAGATATTATTGATAAAAATAATACTGTTGACATACCTCTTTCACTAAATATAGAAGTTAATATAATAAAAGAAATTAAATCTACTATAGCTGCAATAATTACAGGTAGACCATATTTCATTGTACAAGCTGATATTCTTGAGAAATCTCTAACTGGTCTAAAATGAGATGCTTTATTTTCATTAATATAAATAGTCTCAATAGCTATTTCTTTAATTTTTATATTACTTCTAACAGCTTCAGCTAGCATATTCATTTCATATTCAAATCTAGATCCTTTAATACTTAGCATAAAATCTAATAAATCAGAATTAAAAGCTCTAAGACCTGTTTGAGTATCATTTAAATGCTTATTTTCAAATATACGTAGTAATATTCTAGCTACATCATTACCAAAGCTGCTTCTTTTTGGTACCTCGTTTTCAAATTTACGGCTACCTAAAACTAAGCTTCCATCATTTTCTAGATAATATTCATAAACCTTTTTTATATCCGATGGCTTATGCTGTCCGTCACTATCGGCAGTAACTATAACAGATTTAATATTTAATTCCTTAATATATCTAAAGGCTGTCTTTAAGGCTTCACCTTTTCCTTTGTTTTCCTCATGAACTAATAGTGTAACATTAGGCTTGTTTTTAACGCTATCAAAAATATCCTCATGGTTCTTAGATCCGTCATTAACGACAATCATTTTAAAATCATCAAAGGAACTATTAAGTTTATCAATTAATTCTGGCAAATGAAAGTCTGGTTCATATGCCGGAATAACTATAATTAGTTGTCTTTTTGATACCATAGTTACAATACCCCTATCGTATAAGATTATACCAAAAAGTCTATATTTTTACAATAAAATGCGATATTAATAGGTCATATTATTAAGTTTTAATTTATAGACCAATAAATATTTTAACAAGTTAAAAAGCAGGATGATTAGTCCTGCTTAATGCTTAACGTGGATTTCGATTTTATTTTAATGTCATAATAATTTCAGGATTATTATCTAAATTGACATCCCAAATAGCTAAATCAAAGCCATATGTATTTTGTAATTCGTCTAATATGAATTTATATGGTTCATTATTAGATACTAATGTGAAATATATTGATTCTGAATTTATTACATAATAATAATCATTAAATGAACCGATATTTGATGACGTTTCATATAATCCATTTTCACCTACTATTGCCCTACCAACAATAGGATTATTATTCTTGTGCTCTGAAACATCATCTTCACCATTATCATATAAAGCTTTGCCAATGATAATGACTTTTTCATATGTAGTTACATCATCATCAACAGTTTTAGGTTTATAGAAAACTATAGTAGGAATAGAAATATTATTATTTAAATATACTTTTCCTAAGCCATTATCGAAATCTCCAACAATTCCACCCTTATAATTTTGTCCAATTAATGTACCTGTATAGAAACAATTACTTATTTTTAATAAATATGCGTTGTTGTCATTCTTCATTCTTCCTAATATGCCACCGATATTGCCTCCAGTATCAACTGTTCTTGTTTCATCAGCATTATACGCGCCAAGCTTAGCAACTACTGAACAATTATCAATAAATAATTGGACTAATTCTTGACCATTAGCTATTTGAACATTACCTACAATTCCACCAACATATTTATTCAATGCATATATTGTCGAATTTGTGTCATTTACTAATTGACATCTTGATATATAATTATATCCTCCATTAATCCAGCCAACTAACGCACCAATTGATTCTAAAGCTTTTATATTAATATTTTCCATTTTAATATTATAAAGGCTTCCACAGTTCATTGTTCCTACAATTCCAACTCTTTTAGCGAAAATATTAGCTGTGTCTAATAAATTAATATTATTAAAATTAACATTCATCAAAGAGCCTTTATCAATACTATAGAATACATTTAAATAATCTGAAGTAGATATTTCTTCTGTCGTAATATTAATATTTTTTATTGTATGACCATTTCCATTAAATAATCCAGAGAATTCTTTTACTAAATTACCATAGCTATTCCATGAATATGATTCAAAATCTAAATCATTTTGTAATACGAAAATTGTTGTTATATTATGTGTTTCTCCATTAATAGTATTTTTTCTTGCTAATTCATTAAATTCTTCTTTTGTAGATACCTTTATAGCATCAACATCAAAGCTATAAACTGTTGCCGAACTTAAATTAGATTTATTACTATTTAAAACTGTGTAATATACATAATATTGCTTATTTCCTGATTTAATATTAATATTATCAGCGATAAATGAGCTATGAACATTAAAATTAGAAATTTCAAAATATTGTGTATTATCATCATTAATAATATCTTGTAATGTTATTGTCTCTTCTGTATCCTTTACTATCGCAGCAACATAACCATATTTAGCAGTTACAACTCCATCTATAGCAAAGCCTTCTGCAGTTAAATATTTTGCACTTTCTCCATTAACAAAATCTATAGTTGAATTAGAATCATTAACATATAAATAATATATTATTGTTGTGCTTTCATTATTTGAATTTACTACATTTAAAGTTATTTCATAAGTTCCACCAATTGAAGTATTAATTGTTTGAACATCACTATATGTAATACTATCCTTAGCATATTTATATGTTTTTGATGATATTGTAATATTATCTAAATTATCAAATGTTGGTTCTACAAAGTCATCATTTAAATTAATTTCATATCTATTAATATACCATTTTGCGTTAAATGATATGTCATCATTGATTACAAAATAATAATCTGAGTCATTTGAAATAAGCTTATCATCACTAAATAAGCCATAATATCCATATCCATAATTAGTGCTTAGTGTTATATGTGCACCATTATCTACTCTACTGTTATTACGAATATTAACTTGTCCAGCAAGTGGTATATTTTTATTAACAGTAATATTATGTTCATGAACTTTCACTTCGACATAAGTACTACTATTTCCTTTATAATTCCATTTGGCAGTATATGTTATATTTTTAGCTGGCATATTAAATGTATATGTACTTTGAGTAGATACTTGATTATCTCCATCATACCAGCCATCAAATGTATAGCCGTCATTAGCTGTAGCTGTAATTGTTACTGCCTTATTAAACTCAAATGAACCACTATTATTTGATATATTTCCTTCCATACTATTACTATTAGAAAGCTTTAATGTATAGCTATTGATAGTCCACTTTGCTTCTAATGTCATATCGTCAGTTACTATATATCCAATAAAGCTCCATTTTTCACCTTGATAATACCAATCATCAAATGTATATCCTTCTTTAGTAGGATTAGATGGCTTAGTTACTTTTTCGCCTTTTATTATATTTTGTGGTGTAATCTCACTTCCACCTTTAGAATCAAATTTAACTAAGCAATTTGAGTATGGTATTGCCATAAATACTGCAGTATATTCTGCATCACTAGTAACTGGTGAAAAGAATTTATCCCATTTTAGAAAAACATATCGATTTTCTTGATCAGATGGCCTTACTGGAGTATCACCATTATAGATAGGGTTTGTACCATATTTTACGGTTTCTGTTTTAATTATTTCCCCATCATAATTCTTCCATGTAATTGTATAATACTTATCTTCGTTAGTATTTGATTGACTTGTTTCATTATTTACACTTACACTTGTATTACTATTATTTTTAGTGACATTTTCGTCACATGAAGCAAGAATAAAAACAAAGAACATTGAAATAAAAACTAATAAAAATCTTTTAGTTTTATTCATACAAATCAGCTCCTTATTAATAATTAATTAAAATCACAATGAAAATTATACGCTATACAAATATCTATTTCAAGTTGAATAAAATATAGGAATATAAAACAACAAAATATTAAAACCTATTAATTATCTATTTGCTGTAGGAGAATTATTATTGTATAATCCTAATTGGTGATTGATAATGGAAAATAAAAAAGAATTAAGACAGGATATCAATAAAAATACAGGATATATACTAAGCATCATTAGCATAGCTTCTTTTTTCATTATGGGCCTTGGTATTATACCTGGTATTGTAGGATTAATATTATCAATCATTTCTTATAAAAAAGAAAATAATCCAAAGTCAGCTTTAGCTATTAAATTATCAATCATTGGAATATGCTTAAATCTTTTAGTTCTTGTAACAATGATTGTTAATGGAATTATTTATAAAAACTATAATTAGAGAAATGCGCCTGCATTTCTTTTTTTCTTGAAATTAACATATTTATAATGTATATTATAAAAGATTGAAGGGTGATTATAATGTGGCCATTAATTATTAGCTTAATCGCAGTATTTATTGTATTTTCAATAGTTTTTGGAATTGTTGGAGTTCCTCTAATAGTTTCCAAAAAGGTTTATACTGCACAATTAGTTAGAACAAGTAAAGATAAATGGGGAAAAGGCTGTAGCGCACCAGATAACGAAGAACAGGTTAGAATGTTTAACGAGGGTGAAGCTTGGTTTGAAGAAAATAAAGAATACGGTATAGATGTAGAAATTGAAAATGATGGTCTACATCTAGTTGGTAAATATCTTAATTTTGGATTTAAAAGAGCTTGTATAATTATTGCAGGTAGAACTGAATCATATTTATATTCTTATTATTTCGCTAAACCCTACAAGGACGCTGGCTTTAACGTATTAGTAATAGATAATAGAGCACATGGCGATAGTGATGGAATGTATCTTGGTGTTGGTCTATTAGAATATAAGGATATATTAAAATGGGGAGAAATGCTTCATGATAAATATAATAATGAAAAAATATTTATTCATGGTATTTGTATTGGTAGTGCTACTGCATTATATGCCCTAACTAGTGAAAACTGCCCTGATTATTACATTGGTATGGTCGCTGACGGAATGTATACTACTTTCTATGAAACATTTAGAACTCATATGAAGGATATGAAAAAGCCAGTTGATCCATGCTCATATTTTGTTATGAAACACCTAGAGAAAAATATTGGAATAAGCCCAATAAAAAATGGTCCTATATATTCAATAGATAAATTAACAAAGCCACTACTTATGATTCATAGTAAGGAAGATAAATTTTCTCTACCTGCTAAGGCAGAAATATTATATGAAAAATGCAAGGCACCAAAAAAGCTTGTGTGGTTTGATCACGGTGCACATTCACATATTAGAATTAACAATGTAGAAACCTACGATAAAGCTATTAAGGATTTCATTGAGGAATACATAAATGAATAAAATTGCATTTATGACAATAGATGTAGAATCATTGTATGATTCAGAATTATTAAAGGATAGAATGAAATACGATCCTAAATATAGCTATGAATGCTATCTAAAGGATTATATTGACCTATTAAATAAATATAATATTAAAGGAACATTATTTATCCTTGAATCATCTCTAGAACAATCAAGGGATATAATAAAATACGCAATCGAATCAGGTCATGAAATAGCTCTACATGGAAAATATCATACCTCTCCTTTTGAACAAACAGATGAAGAATTTAGAACTGAAATAAAAGAAACTAAAGAAAGCTTAGAGCGTGAATTTAATATAGAAATAAAAGGCTATAGAGCTCCATGCTTTGGAATAGATGATAACAAGCTTGAAATAATTAAAAATTTAGGCTTCAAATATGATTCCTCTAATCTAGACTTCCATCTAGCTAAAAAGTCAGGAAATGTCAATTTAGATACATTTAATAAGGAATATATGTATGTAGCTAAAAAGGATAACTTCTATGAATTCTCTTTAGCTAAGGTTAAAGCCTATAGTGGTCATATGCCAGTATCTGGTGGAGGCTATATAAGACTTGTACCTTGGTTTGTAATGAAATATTATATTAAAAAATATTTTAAAAAGGCTGATTCATATGTATTCTATGTACATCCATTTGAAATAGGAAAGGGTAAAATACCTAATATTAAAGGCTTAAATTGGAAAGAAAGATTATATTTAAGAATAGGTAGAAGACAATACCTAAGAAAAATAGAATATTTAATTAAATTATTAAATAAAAAAGGCTTTGAATTCAAAGCCATGGGAAGTTATGGAGAAGACAATTAGTCTTCTCCTTTATTTTTTAATTCCTCAAATTTTAATTTCATTGTAGGATTATTCTTAGTTAATTTCTTAATAGATAAATCCTGTGCCTTATCATTAGCTAATCTTAATTGATTTTGTGAAGTTAATAATTCATCTTTAATCTTTTGTAGGTGTGAAATAGATTTATCAATCTCATCAATTGCCTTAGAGAAATGAGTTGCTGCTGACTCATAATTCTTAGAGAATTTATCTTTAAAATCATTCATACTACTTTCGAAATTAGTAATATCAATATTTTGTTCTCTTATTACAGCAAGCTCTCTTAATGATGAAACATTATTTAATGCTGCATTTCTAAGTAAAGTAATCATAGGAATAAAGAACTGTGGTCTTATTACATACATCTTAGGATATTTATATGATACATCTACAATACCATTATTATATAATTCATTATCTGCCTCTAATGTAGTAACAATAATTGCATATTCACAATTCTTTTTATTTCTATCCTTATCTAATTTATCAAAGAAATCAGCTATCTTATGCTTAGTTGAAGTAGAATCAGCTTCATTTTTCATTTCAAACATAATAGATAAGAATTCGATACCATCATCAGTTTTTTCTCTAAATACGAAATCTCCCTTAGTACCATCAACTACATCATTATCCTTTTCAAAATAAGCATTAGGGAATGCAGTCATTCTGATTTGGTTAAATGAATTTTCACAGTGCTGTTCTAATGTCTCTCCTAGCATCTTAGTAGATTGTCTAGTTTTAAGATCCTTATAGAATGCAATTTCTTCATCCTTACCCTTAATCTTAGTTTCATATTCAGATTTAATTCTTTCTTCTTCTAGCTTATGATTAGCTTTATTATTTTCAATTTCTGAATTAAGCTTAGTGATATTTAAATTCATTTCATTGATTTCTTTTTCTTTAGCATCAAGCTTATCTTTAATTTCAATTTCTTTCTTCAAATTGAATTCATTTAACATAGCCTTTAGCTTATTTAATTCATTATCCTTATCCTGAAGCTTTCTTAAAGAATCTAAATTATTTTTATTTTCTTTTTCAGAAAATTCTTTATTTAATTCTAATTCCTTTAATCTTAAAGCTTCTTCTTTATCCTTATTAGATTTATTTAATTCATTCTCTAATTCTTTAATTTTATTATTTAAATCCTTTAAGGCATTTTCTTTTTCTAGCTCAATATTTCTTTTATTGCTTTCCTTATAAGCATTTAATCTTTCATTATAAATTCTATCCTTACCACTTTCAATTAATGCTTCTACACTAGAATTATCAATTGAATTAAGTGATGTTAAATCTATATAATCACCTTTTATACCATCTTCTTCTAATACTAAAGTATTTTTATCTTTTACAATTACATTAATTTTTTTCATTTGCTTAATCACCTCAATAATTATTATAGGTAATATTTTTAAAATTGCCAATTAAAATTGAAAAAACAGGACCAAATCCTGCTTATTCATATAAGAAATAATAATGATAATTTATTCCCTCTACAATTATTCTTACATAGATTAAATTCATTAAATTTGATTCTTCAATCTTAAATTTATTATCCTCTAATATTGCTTTATATTCATTTGGATAATACCATATAAAGCTTAATTTATTAATACCCTCTGTTTTCTTTACATATTCATAATTAGAATTAAGATAATAATAACTAACTTCTATATTTTCGTATTCAAAATCTAATTCTATTTGATATATTTCTTCTTTCTTATGCTTTTTAATACTCTTTAAATTTTCTATATTTATTTCTTTAACAAGAGCATTAGTATATATATCATTTTGATTATTATTCTTAATTATCTGTACATCATTTGTATAATAATCACTATTGCCTGATAATGATATTTTAGGTGATTTAATTACTTCATATGCGTAATACCCATCTTTTTTATTATTAAATACAACAATTAATATTATCATCATTGTAACTAATGTCACTAACAAAGAACTTAAACCTATGATAAATTTCTTTTGTTTAAAAATAGTTTTGTTCTTTTCTATTTTTTCTTCTATATCATTACCTAATAATTCATCTTTTGTAATATTAAATATTTTACATAATTCTTCTATTGAGGCATCACTAGGTAGTCCAAGACCATTTTCCCATTTGGCTACCGCACTTCTAGATACAAATACAGATTCAGCTAGCTCTGTTTGAGTTATATTTTTTTCTAATCTTAATTTTTTTAATTTGTCTTTAAATTCCATGATATTCCAGCTCCTTATAATAATTACAATATAATTATACATAAAGATTTAAATATCACGTGTTACTTTTAAATATTAGAGTGTTACTTATGAAAAAATAAGAAAAACTTCTACAGATAACACCCTATTGCTTTGCTGTTTCCTCTAAAATAAGAAAAGGGATGATTGGCGTCATCCCTTTTCGTTTTTTTATACCTTTGTTGTCCTCAAGACACTTATAGCATAGCATATTTTTAAAATAATTCAATAGTAGTAATTCTTATAACAAAATCCACTAGCTATATTTTAATTAATATGCTTATTAAATACACATTCATTTACAAAATGAAGACAATTATTAGAAATAAGATTATATCCTTTTTCTCCTAATCTTTCTTTAGCCTTTTTTATTACTAAATCAGGCTTATTTTTCTTTATCTTTTCTATAAATGAATAATCTCTTACCTCTAAGAATTTACCATTTAAAAACTCTTTTATTGTAGTTATTTCTACTTCAACATTACTTGAATCTGTTTTAAATGCGTCATTTGCGCTACCAAATTGGATTATAGAATTATCATTTTCATATATACCATAATGATAAATATCATCTCTTATTTTAACTCTTATGATATCACCATATTTTGGTTCTCTTAAACTAAAGCTTGCCATTGTTAAAATCATCCCTTAATTTTAATATTTCATCTTTTAATTCATTAGTGATAATTCTTAAATTCTCTTCATTTGGCTTTTTTCCATCTAAATCAACATCATATCTTTTACCGCAAATTACTTTAAATCTTTCACTTGCCTTTTTTCTTTTATAAATATATACAGAATAAATTGGTACTCCTGCCTTATAGGCTAAAAGTGCTGCCCCTGTTTTATATTCCTCATTTTCACCAACATCGATATGACCTGGCCCATAGATTACAACGATATTTCCGGCTTTTAAGATATCTAATATCTTTTGATATGCCTCTATATCATTAATATTTCTATCTACTCTAATACAACCAAGTGCTGTTAATAGCTTAGATCTAACTGGGTGATTATCAAATAGAATTTCTGCCGCAACTATATAAATTCTTCTTCTCCAATAAGCATTTATACAAAGTAATGGATCTGCGAAGCTTGTATGGTTTGCAAAAACAACTGCCCCACCTTTTATTTTTAAATT
>JAEEGL012034914.1_pt1 | contig 18396 bp, 10 predicted proteins | sample 9134231 | NCBI WGS metagenome assembly JAEEGL01 (sample SAMN16246548, study PRJNA631951) | gut metagenome | biome: gut microbiome; feature: rumen; material: fiber-attached | host: Bos | place: Iran: Karaj | collected 2018-10 | reverse complement strand
GAACGACGGTCACGACGACGGAGGCGAGCTGCGAGGCGGCCGGCGCGAAGACCTGGACAGCGGCTTTCGAGAACGAGGCCTTCGAGACGCAGACCAAGAGCGAAACGATCCCCGCCACCGGCCACGACTGGGGTACGCCGAGCTACAAATGGGTCGAGGCCGAGGACGGCTGGTCCTGCACCGGCACCGCGGTCTGCGCCAACGACGAGAGCCACGTTCTGACCGAGGCCGCGAACATGACCTACGCGGTGACCACCGAGCCCACATACGAGAATTCCGGCGTTGGCACCTGGACCGCGACCTTCACCAACGAGGCCTTTACGACCCAGACCAAGGATGTTGAGATTCCGAAGCTTCTTGCCGACGGCGTCTACCTGGTAGGCACGTTCAACAATTGGAAGCCCAACGAAACGACCGACAAATTTACCGTGAATCCCAACAATCAGGACGAATATCAGCTGGCTACCAACCTGACGGCAGGAGAAGAGATCAAGGTCATCGTATCAGAAAACGGTAATTGGACCTGGTATGGCAAAGACGGTGCCAATTACACAGTCGACGCCGCGCATTCCGGCAATGTCACCATCTACTTCAAGACCAGCTACGATAACGCCTGGGCGGAGTTCGGCGGGTACTTCTACATCGCGGCGGCCCCCCAGCCGATGAAGATCACGCTCTATTCCGATATCTCGCTGGGCATCGACCTGCACGCCAACTTCAAGGTCGTGCAGTCCGACGTCGAAAGCTTCGATCACTGGTACATTGAGGTCACCAGAACGAGACCCGACGGCACCGTTGAGACCAAGCGCTTTAGCTTAGAGGATGGTAACATTACCATCACCCGGAACCCCATGTATCTTGCCGTCTACAGCGACATCGCCGCCAAGGAGATGGGCGACCACTTCCAGGCCACCTTCCACGGCTATGACGCCGAGGGCAACGAAATCGGGCTCAGCGATACCGTTGAGTACACGCTCCGCGACTACATCCTCGCCGAGCTGATGAAGGAAGACAATGATAGAAACATGCGCACCCTGACCGCCGATCTGCTGAACTACGGCGCCGCCGCCCAGATCTACTTCGACTACGACGCAGAAAACCTGGTCAACAAGAACCTGAGCGAAGCCCAGCAGAACGCCATGAACGAGTTCGCCACCGACGGCGAAGCTGAAGCGACGCTGGTAAACAGCCAGGTAGGCCCCAACATCTACAGCTCCGTGTCGATCCTGAACCGGATCGTTCTGAGCCTGACGGTCCGCAACGTGGGCACACCCGAAAAAGTGCAGATCGAGATCAAGAACAACGAAACCGGCGCGGTGAAGGACGTCGTTGATGCGGTATCGTTCAATGTCAACAATAAGACGTTCTGGAAAGTGAAGTACTCCGGCTTCGATGCCAAGGACATGCGCACCGCCTTTGACTTCACGGTACTGGCCGACGACGAGGAGACCGGTACGCCGATCACCTGGTCCGTGGAGGGCTATGTCCGCGAGGGCCGCCTGAACGAGAATTCTACTGAGGCCGAGCGCAACCTCCTGAACGCCATGCTCAACTATGTAGACGCTGTGGCCCGCGTCTTCCCCAACAGCTGATCCAAAAGCGCCTCATTTGCGCCGCAAAAGCGTAAAAAAACAAATTGTAAGCAAAAAACCGGGAAGCTTCGGCTTCCCGGTTTTTTGCTTTACGGAAAAGGACTGCAGACGAAGAATCGCTTTTGATGCTGTTCTGCAATAGAATGACCACAAAAAATGATAATACTATTATTTGATGAAACGGGTATAAACCGTTTCATCAACCGCAGCAAAGCTGCGGTTCGCAAATCCATTTGGATTTGCAATCATAGATATTGTACGGCATATTTCTCTGGGCTTTGCCCAGGGCGGCATCCACAGAAAGTGGATGCCGGATAAAAAAGTTTCTAACTATTTTATTAAGTATTAGTATAAAACGCCCTGTTGCGCGTCGTTCTGCCCTTTCTGTCATTCTGTTTCCGGACAGGATCGATGTGCGCTGGGCGAGCGAAGCCCGGACACAAACAGCAACGGGCAGGAAGGCCAAAAGGCGCTTTGGGGGGATCGGGGCAGGAACAAAAAAGGAAAAACTTTATGATGCTTTTTTGCCCAGCTTGTTGTATAATAGAAAAAACACACAAAATAGGAGGTCCGCTTATGGAACCGGAACACAAACTGCCTGACCTGTCTTATCTCAATCTGCTGGCCGAGCAATATCCCACGGTGGAAAGCGCCTCGGCGGAGTTGGTGCGCTTGCGGGCCTTCCTGCAGCTGCCCAAGGGGACGGAATACTATTTCAGCGATCTGCACGGCGAGCACGAGGCCTTTATCCATCTGCTGCGCTCCGCTTCCGGCACCATCCGCGATAAGATCAACGCCATCCACGGCGCCGCCCTCCCGGAGACGGATCTGGACGAGCTGGCCTCCCTGATCTACTACCCGGACCAGGTCCTGCGCCGGCGCCGGGCCGAGGGCGATACCGAAGAATGGGAGCGGCTGATGATCTTCCGGCTGCTGCCGGTGCTCCAGGAGGTCTGCCGAAAGTACGCCCACGACCATGTGGACACCCTGATCAGCAATAAGTTTCACTTTGTGATCCGCGAGCTGCTGGGCTCCTCGGAGGACCCGGCCAAGTCGGTCTATTATCGGGAGCTCATCGCCGCGGCGGTGGACGCCGGCATCGGAGAAGGGCTGATCACCAACCTCTGCTATCAGATCCAGCAGGTGGCGGTGGACAATCTTCACATCATCGGGGATCTCTTCGACCGGGGCCCCGGCGCCCACAAGATCCTGGACGAGCTGATGTTCCACCATAACGTGGACATCCAGTGGGGCAACCACGACATCGATTGGATCGGCGCGGCGGCGGGGAATCCCGTCAGCCTCTTCTCCGTGCTGCGGAAGGCCATCAGCTACAACAACTTCGACATGCTGGAGGACGGCTACGGCATCAACCTCCGGCCCCTGTCCATGTTCGCCGACGAGGTCTATGCCGGAGACCCCTGCAAGGCCTTCAAGCCCCATATCCTGGACGAGAACAAGTACGACCCCGTGGACCCGGCCCTGGCCGCCAAGATGAACAAGGCCGTATCCATCATCATGTTCAAGCTGGAGGGCCAGCTGATCCGCCGCAATCCGTCCTACGGCCTGGAGCATCGCCTGCTGTTGGACAAGCTGGACCTGGAAAAGGGGACGCTGCGGATCGACGGGACCGAGTACCCGCTCTGCGACACCAACTTCCCCACCCTGGATCCCGCGGACCCCTACGCCCTGACGGAACAGGAGCAGACCCTGGTGGACGTGCTCAGCACCTCCTTCCGCCATTCCTCTGTGCTGAAGCGGCACATGGACTTCCTGATGAACCACGGCTCCATGTACAAGGCCATCAACGGCAATCTGCTCTATCATGGCTGTATCCCCATGGAGGCCGACGGCAGCTTCTCCGCGCTGGAGCTGGACGGCAGGCTCTGCCGGGGCAGGGCCATGCTGGACGCCCTGGAGGATATCGTCCGCCGGGCCTATTACCAGCATGAGCCCGCCTGCGTGGACTTCATGTGGTATCTCTGGAGCGGCGCCAAGTCGCCACTCTTCGGGAAGAGCCGGATGACCACCTTCGAGCGCTATTTCACCGCCAAGGATCTGCCGGAGGCGGACAAGCTGCGCTTCGAGCCCAAGGACCCCTATTACAAGCTCTATGAGCAGGAGCAGACGGTGCGGGCTATCCTGGAGGACTTCGACCTGGACCCGGAGCACTCCCATATCATCAACGGCCATGTTCCCGTCAAGAAAGGCGAAAACCCCATCAAGTGCGGAGGCCGGCTCTTCGTCATCGACGGCGGCATCGCCAAGTCCTATCAGCCCACCACCGGCGTCGCGGGCTATACGCTGATCTTCAATTCCCACAGCCTGACCCTGGCCAAGCACCGGCCGCTGCAGCGGGCCGCGGGCAGCGCCATCCCCCAGACCTATACCAAGACCCAGGTGGTCGAGGCCATGCCCCACCGCATCCTGATGGCGGAAACCGACGAGGGAAGGAGCCTCCAGACCCGGATCGACGCGCTCCGGGCCCTGCTCGGCTGTTACCGCGACGGCCTCATCCGGGAGAACAAGCCCCGGGACTGAGGACGGCTGCAATGATCCCGCAGGGCGGCCGGATTTGGTGACGCTTCGCGTTCGTCCGCCCGCCTGAGGCGAAAGCTGGCCGTCACATCTTCGTGGAGGGGAAGCGATTGAAACAGACGAACCGGGACGTCATAATCGGATGCAGTCCGGAGCAGAGCACTGCGCGGCATATTGCGGAGCGCTTTGGCTTCGAGCCCCTGGCTGCGGGCGGAGAACTGGCAAGTTATCGATGGTACGCATGACGATTTATGAATACCGGATGCAGACCGGTCCACGGAGAATCCTTGCTGTGGACCGGTCTGACGCTTGCTTTTTCTGCGGATATCTGATAATATAATACCAAACTGATCCAAAGAGCTGAACAGAAACGAACCGGAAGACGGGGGATGGAAAATATGCGTGTGAGGATTTTGCGCCTGACGGCGCTTCTGCTGGCGGCCCTGCTGCTGTGGGGGAGCCTGGCAGGCTGCGGCGCCGTTCCCGATACGGGAACGGCTTCCACGCCGGGACAAACGGCGGAAGGACCGGGCGTCGGGGGACAGGTCGAAGCGGGCCTGGTGCGAATCGCCCTCAGCGACGAGGTCGAGACCATGGATGTCCATCTGAACACGGCGGATTATATGCTTCCGCTCAATATCTATGAGCGGCTCTTCGATATCCGGGTGGAGGACGACGGCTCCACCAGCCTGGCCAAGGGTCTGGCGGAGGACTGGTCCGTCTCCGGGGACGGCCGGACCTACCGCTTCACCCTGCGGCCTGACGCCTGCTTCTCCGACGGCACGCCGGTGAAGGCCTCGGACGTGGCCTTCACGTTTACGCGGATGCTGGCCCATCCCGAGAGCCGGCAGACGGACTTTGCGGACATGATCCGGGGCGCCGACGCAGTGATGGCGGGTGAGACAGACAAGCTGGACGGCATTCGGGTCCTGGACGACCGGAACCTGGAGATCACGCTGACGGAGCCCTACGCGGGCTATCTCTATCAGCTGGCGACTCCTTCCTGCAGCATCTACAGCGAGAAATGCGTCACGGAGGCGGGGGAGGACTACGGCCTCTCGGCGGAGCACACCATCGGCTCCGGGCCCTACCGGGTCACGGAGTTCACGAATACAAGGATCACCCTGGAGCGAAACCCCTATTACCGCTGTCGCCCGGGGGAGGAGCTGACGGTCAACCGGGCGGAATTCCTGGTTCTGGCTCCCGCCCTGATCGACCGCATGTTCCGGAACGGGGAGCTGGATCTGCTGGATGTGAACCGGGTAAACCCGGAGATCGTGGAAACGGTCTATAAGAGCCCGGAGTGGAAGGACCGGGTCATTTCCTACAGCCGGGTGGACATCCAGTATTTGATGCTGAACCTGGAAACGCCGCCCCTCAACGATCTGCGCATCCGGAAGGCCGTGCAGATGGCCATCAACCGGCAGCGGATCCTGGACGAGCTCTACAACGGCGACGGCAGTCTGCTGGACGGCATCTATCCCAGGGGCCTGATCGGATACTGCGAGGAAAACCAGGGCTGGCTCCGCTATGATCCCGAGGCCGCCGCGAAGCTGGTCAGCCAGGTGCCGGAGGCGAAAGAGCTCCGTCTGGAGCTGGCGGCCAACTCCCAGAGCGAGATCCGGACCCTGCGGATGCAGGAAATGATCCGCCAGGATCTGAGCGCGATCGGCTTGAACGTCTCTGTTGTGAACTACGACGACGAGAGCCGCATGTATCTGCGCAGGGAAGGCAGTCTGATGGCCTATACCGGAGAATGGAGCGCGGACTTCAACGACCCGGACAACTTCATCTACACCTTCTTCGGCAGCCGGGCGAAGACCCGCGCCCGTTCCGGCAACTACAGCGACGAAGCCGTGATGGCCCGCATCGCCGCCGCCCGAACCATCCAGAACGAGGAAAAACGACTGGCGGAATACGATGAGCTGGAGCGGATTTTGGTCCGGGACGAGGCGGTCTGGGTGCCCCTGTTCTCTACCGTTCACAATTTCGTGCTGGGCGAGCGTCTGGAGCGCTTTACGCCCTTCTGGGCGGGGTGGGGCTCCCTTTACCTCAAGGATGTGGTCCTGAAGCCCGAGGCGCGCTGAAGCGCCGCGGCGCTGGAGACAGGAGGTTGCAATGAAAGAAAGCCTTCGCGTAAAGATATTCAGGATAAATATCATACTGATTACCGTGGCGCTTCTGCTCTTTGCGGTGTTCGGCATCTACCAGGTCCGCCGCTACGCGGATCTGATGGAGCAGACCAGCCGAAGCCAGAACGCGGTCATCGTAGACAGCCTGTCGGACTCCATGCGCGGCATGGCGATGGAGAGCTTCCGGAAATACGTGGTTTCTGAGGCAAAGATCATCGACGGCGAGTTCTGGACCATGCGGCACGACCTGGAGATCCTGGCCAAGCAGGTGCAGATGGTGCTGGAGGAGCCCTCCGCCTACTCTCCGGTGGAGGTGCCTCTGCCCTCCCAGGCGGACGCCGGCAAGCTGACCCTGCAGCTGCTCTATTCCGACCGCGCCGATCAGGAGGACCCGGAGCTGAAGGAGCAAATCCTGCGGATCGGCGGCCTTCGGAATATGATGCTGGAGATGGTGGAGGGCGGCGAGTCCCTGCTGGACTGCATGGTATCTCTGCCAGGCGGCGCCAGCATCATCGTGGACCGGACGCCGGAGAGCAAGGTGGGACCGGACGGCGAGCCCCAGCCCTACAACGCCTATCGGCGTCCCTGGTACGTGGGCGCCATCGTCCATGAGAGCACCTACTTCACGCCGGTGAACCTGGATAATTATTACGAAACCTATGAAGTGATGGCGGGCGTACCGGTTTACGTTGACGGTAAGCTGGCCGCGGTCTGCGGCGGCTCCGTCATGCTGTCCTCCTTCGCGGACATCATTGCCAACGCCACGCTGGGCGATTACTCCGACACCTGCCTGATCAACGAGAACGGCAACATGATCTATTCCTCCCGGACGGAGGGCGAGCTGGGCATCCAGGGCGTGGAGCTGAAAAGCCTGCTGGAGGGCAGCAACGCGGAGCTGGTGGCTCTGGTGGACGAAGCGCTGAAGGGGGACGTGGGCTTTTCTCTCCTGGAGGTGGACGGGGAGAAGACCTACGTGGCCTACGCCCCCATTTCGACGCTGGGCTGGACCCAGCTGCTCTGCATTTCCCAGGAGAATCTGAACGCCACGGCCTATCTGCTGGCGGAGAAGACGGACGCCGTCATGGAGGACTCTGTCACCGAGCTCCGCAGCAACGAGGGCAGCACGATCATCACCACCATGGTCATCGCTGTGCTGATGCTGGTTCTGGCGGGCATCCTGTCTCTGGTCTTCTCCAAGCGCCTGGTGGATCCCATCAAGAAGATGACCCTGCGAATCTCGGAGATGAAGGGCGACGATATGAGCTTCCAGGTGGAGGATGTGCTGCTCACCGGCGACGAGATCGAGGTGCTGGCCCGGGCCTTCGCCAGTATGTCAGAGAAGATGCGGGGTTATGTCCGGGAGATCGTCAGCATCACCTCTGAGAAGCAGAGAATGGCCACGGAGCTCTCTGTGGCCGCCGACATCCAGCTGAACATGCTGCCCACCACTTTCCCGGCCTTCCCGGAGCGGAAGGAATTCGAGCTCTTCGCGGTCATGGATCCTGCCAAGGAGGTGGGAGGGGACTTCTACGATTTCTTCCTGATCGACAAAGACCACCTGGCCCTGGTAATCGCGGACGTCTCCGGCAAGGGCGTCCCGGCCGCTCTGTTCATGGTGATTTCCAAGACCCTCATCAAGAATGTGGCCCTCTCCGGCCTCTACAACAGCCCGGCGGAGATCCTGCAAGAGGTGAACGGACGGCTCTGTGAGGGCAACAAGGACGATATGTTCGTGACGGTCTGGCTGGGGGTCCTGACGATCTCCACCGGGGAGCTGATCTCCGCCTGCGCCGGTCACGAGTATCCGGTCTTCTTCCGAAGGGAACAGGGCTTCGTTCTGGAAAAGGACCCCCATGGCCTGGCCATGGGCGTTCTGGAGAGCTCCCGCTACCGCAACGTGCGGTGGCACATGGACCCGGGCGATCTGCTGTTCCTGTACACGGACGGCGTTCCGGAGGCCAACAACAGCCGGGAGGAGCTCTTCGGCAATGAGCGGATGCTGAAGGCCCTGGAGTCCAGCAGGCGGGAGGCAAGGGAGCAGGGCGATACGGAGGAGCTCGATCTGCAGCGCTTCCTTCGGAACATGCGGGCGCAGATCGACAGCTTTGCCGGCGAGACCCCGCAGTACGATGATCTGACCATGCTCTGTGTGGAATACAAGGGCTGCGAGCCCGCATAATCATAGGATTCTCAGATAAAAACCATGCAATCTCTTTGCGGACAGATTTGCGCGATCCTTCGTTGCCTGCCTTGCCGGGCGTCAAGCCCGCCTGCGTCCTCCGCCTCGTCTGGCACAAATCTGCCTCGCAAATCTTCTTGAAGCGTTTTATCAGAGAATGGTATCAAACAGCGCATAAAGAGACGTTCTGTCAGGCAATGTCGTTCTGAATGACATTGTTCCTTTCGGGACGTCTCTTTTTTCGCCAATTTCCGACTTTTTCTCAGGGCACTGGCTTGTATTCTATACAGAGCTATGGTATAATTACAACATATATCAGGGAGGAGATGCTATGAATTATTTTGAGAAAATGCTGGCAAGCATCGGAGAGGACTGGTATATCTTTTTTTGTATGCTTCTGGCTCTGACCTGCCTGCTGCTGATCCATATCTCAAACAAACGGATCGACAGGAGCTTTGATCTCTGGAAGAGCGAAAACTTCTATTCCAACCACATCTACAAGATGCTGACGATCTCCTACTCGCTCTTTGTCACACTGATTACGATCTTTCCGCTGCTGGGTATGTTCGGCACGGTGAAATCCTTGCTGGAATTGAATTTTATGGATGAAAATGCGATCCTGAACGCGAGAAACAGCTTTTTCGACGCGCTGACCTCCACGGCCTGGGGCATTGTGTTCGCGATCATTTTCAAATTAGTCAACGCGGTGGTCTCTAAACACGCGGAAGACAATATCGAAAAGGTCTCGGAGTTGATCAACAACAAAGCCGTGCGCATCGACTCCATCAGGATCTCCGAGAAAAGGTAAAGCCATGAGAAAAAAGGATGTCATCCTGGATTTTACGCCCCTCCTCGACATCATTCTCATCATCCTGTTCTTCTTCATTCTTTACAGCGTCTTCAATGTCAAGGAATCGGAGGAGCGGGCGGAGCAGGCGCGCATGGCGTATGAGGACAAGCTGGATGCCCTTGACGCGGAGGAAGCCAGACTCGGTGCGGAATGGGAGCGTCTGCGCGCGCTGGATGAGAACGCGGCGCGGAACCAGCAGGCGCTGATCGCCTTTGATAACGGCAGCATGCTCTCCTTCAATCTCCAGAAGGAAGACGACAACGACGCCTGGAGGCTCAGCGCGACGCGAAAACGATCGGCTGACGGAGAGGAAGAGCGGGTCGGCGTGATCCTCCCGGGAGAGGATCTTACCAAAGGAATTCTCAGGATTTTCGCAGAGGCCGGCTATGCCGAGGACGAGGTCTTGATCGTCACCTTTACATACAACGGAAATGTGATCGGCACCCATCGGCTGTATCGGGAAATCATGAAAGCATTTCGGGACGTGCGGACGGTCAGGAAAAACGTCTACCTGACCGCAATCAATACATCAAAGTGAGGGATACTATGAACAATAAGAATGTGAAAAAAGGCGCTGCGGTCACCGGCGTGGCCGCCATAGCGGCATTGGCGCTGCTCTTCGGGACCGGCAAGCTGGGCTTCGGGTCCGGCGATGGGCTCGGGACGCCCAGCGAGGCGAACGGAAAAGCAGAATCGGCGGTGGTAACGACCGTCGCGCCGGATCAAGAGCAAAGCTCCACGGAGGTCGAAATCCGGGCGGACACGGTGGAGATCCGGATCCAGGGTCGGGAGTACAACTATCAGAATGTCAGCTACGGAAACACGGAGCACACGCTGGAGGATCTTCTGATTGCGTTGAACGAGCTCCCGCGTGATACGAGGATCGTCCTTGCTGTGGAGGACGACGCGACCAAAAACGCGGTGGACGCGCTGGAGCAGGCCCTGGCGGAAGCCGGATTCACGGATGTCCGCAAATAAGGATCAAGCCTGGCGAACAGAACGATCATAACAAGGAATATGCAAAAGAAGAGCCTCAACCGATCAGTTGAGACTCTTCTTTGCGCACTGGCGAATCCGGGCGGCGAAGGCAGACACCCGTTCCGCGACGCCCGGCAGCCGCAGGACCTCTCCGGGGTCGTTGGCGGTCTCCAGCAGGCAGAAGCGGGGCGGCAGGAGGAAGGATTTGTTCAGGCACAGGGCGCCCATGGCCTGTTCCGCCACCAGATCGCCCCCGGAATAGCCAGACACCACCACGGCGAACAGGGTCTTGCCGCTGAGGGCGCCGCTGACGTGGAGAGAGGTCATGCGGTTGATAAAGGCCATGATGTTGGCCCCTACCGCGTCGTTGTAGTTGGGCAGGAGCAGCAGCAGAATGTCGCTGGCAAGCACCGCGGGGATCACCTCGGTGGCGATGGAGCCGCCGTAGAAGCAGGCGCCTTTGCTGGCAAAGTGGGTGCAGACCTTGTAGGAGCAGCCCCGGCAGTCCTCGATGGTGCCGTTGCGCAGGGACATGATCCGGACGGAAAACGCCTCTCCCAGCTGGTCGGAGATCCGTTCGCCCAGGGCCAGGGTGTTGGAGGTGGCGTGGTCAGAGGCGTGGAGCATCAGCACCCGGGGCCGCTCATAGCGCTGGGTCGTGAAGTCCAGCACCCGGCGGCAGAGCCCCTCCAGAGCCGCGGCCCAGGCCGCCTCCCGGGAATCCAGTCCCAGGCGGCGCTGCAGCACGGTCCAGTTGTGCAGGGAGCCGGTGCCCTCCGCCAGAGGCCGCTCCGGGAAGGAACAGCCTGCCAGAGACAGCTGGAAGACCAGCCGCCTGGCCAGAGCCTTGGTGTCCAGCTCCCCGGTGCCCTCCACGGCCAGGCCCGCGACAGAGGACGAGAAGCGTGAGGAGTCGCTCCGGATCAGCCGCAGCAGCTCCGTGCTCTCCGGGACCGGGCCCAGCTCGTCGATCCCCAGGGCGAAGAGACAGCGTTCAGCGGCGGGGGCGCTCGCAAGCTCCCGCCAGTCCGTCAGCCGCTCCACACAGGGCAGGGACGCCAGCAGCCGCCGCAGCCGCGGGATCGGGCCGCAGCAATAGACCGTCAGGCCAGACATGCGGCATCCTCCTCCCGCAGGGCCTTCCAGGCGGCTTCGATCCGGGCGGTGAGATCGGGGTGCAGAAACTCCGCGCGGGGAGCGAAGCCGCCGACCCGTCTGGCACAGCAGCCGAAATACGCGCCGCCCATGGGGATCGCCCCGTGGAAGAGCTCGCCTCGGATCAGCTGCAGGATCGAAATACAGGCCGAGGAAATGGCCGGAGCGATGTAGGGCTTGAAGCCCAGGGCCCGGACCTCCAGATTGGCGCCGACCGTCTGACGGGTCAGCTCCATAGACAGGGCCTCGTCGTATTCGACCGGGTCGTTGGCGACCACCAGCCCGGCCCCGTGGGGACCGTAGACCCGCAGCGCCGGACAGCTTGCGCCCATACGCCGGGCCATGAACTCGGCGCGTGCCCTCATGACTCCCAGGCCGAAGCCCACGATCTGCTCCGGCAGCAGGCCCCGGAAATCCAGTTCTCCCGCCTCGTTCCGGTTGGACTGCAGGAAGACCGACCGGGCCAGCAGGTCCACCGGGTCCGAGATCTGGCAGAAGAGGCCCCGGAAGCCCGCGTCCCGGGCCTGTCCGGCATAGGCTCGCAGCATTTCCCGGTTCTTCTCGAACTGCAGCATCCGCACGTCCCCGGCTGCGCCGACGGGCGGTACGCCCCGGGAGGCGGTGAAGAGGAAGAGATCGCAGTCGAACAGCTGATCCGGCGCCCGCCGGACGATCCGGGGCTCCTCCCGGTCCAAAATCTGGTTCAGCTCCAGCAGGTAGCGGTCGATCAGAGCCTCGTTGGGATCATAGATCCCGATCTCCGCGATCTCGCCGCCCAGGAGCTTCAGGGCTGTCAACAGCTGGCCGCCCACGTCCCCCAGGCCCACCAGGCTCAGCCGCAGACCGGTCTTCTTCGGGGACAACAGCGCCGGCGCCAGCTCCAGAGCCCGGGGAAAGGCCGTATTCAGCTGATAGCTTTCGGGGATCGTGGCGCTGCCCCTCCGGGGCAGCAGACAGCGCCAGTCCTCCGGCGCGTCCAGCTGCTCCGGCCCCATGATGGGGCGAAGCGCTCCGTGGGTGCGGGGATCGCGGTCCACCAGATAGAGCAGCGGCGCGAAGGGCGTGGAGACCGCCCTTGCGCCTTCGGGCAGCTGCCCGCCCCTCGGGCAGAGGCAGAGCCCTTGATATTGATAGAATTCAGACATAGGAGACCTCTTTCTCAGGGGATGATCCCGACGGCCGCGCCGCCGGAGACCGCGCCGTCCTCCGGCCGCAGGCGGCGGAAGAGGGCGATATCGTCATGGACATAGGAGGAGGGAAGGGAATCCGGCCGGTAGCGGAGGTCGCTGCTTCGGTAGGGGGCTCGGGGCACCAGGAAGGCCTCCGCCAGACGGCGGATGGACAGAGGCGTGCCGAAGCAGGCCTGGTGCCGGCTCTCCATGGCGGACAGAATCTCCCGGGCGTTTTCCAGGGCGCAAAGGGAGAGGGCCGCGATCTTTTCCTCGCCCACGCCCCGCAGGTGGGTGGGGTAGTAGTAGGGCAGGATCAGGTTGGCGGTCTGCAGGGGACCCTCGCCCAGAGGCGCGCCGTCCACGCTGTCTCCGCCGATGAAGGGATAGAGCAGGCTCTCGTTGAACCAGTGCAGCAGGTTCGGAATGTGGTAGACCGCGTCCACCCGGCAGCCCTGCTGGGCCATCAGATCCCGACCGGTGCCGGAGAGGATGCCCACGATGACCTCGTGAATATCCAGGTCCTCCTGGGTGAAGACCTCCCGGAGCCGGCGCAGACGGTGGCCGTTGTGCAGCAGATCGTCCGTCAGGATCACAGGCCGGTGGAAGGCAGCCAGAGTCCGGACCTGGATCTCCAGATCCGAATAGCCCGGCATGGGGCGGATCCGGTAGTTCAGGGAATCCTCCTCCAGGGCCTTGTCCAGGTGCAGGCTCTTGGTGACGGTATTGGGCACGATCTCCCCGGAGAGGATGTTGCCGTAAGGCACGCACATATAGGGGCCCAGGCTGCGCTCCCCGGCGGCCAGCCCGGCCACTCCGTTGGCGCTCCGCACCAGATCCGTGATGACCTGATCCAGCAGCAAGGCGTCGAAGGTCAGAAGCAGCTTGCCCGGATAGAGGGCGGTCAGGCTGCGGCGCAGCCTTCTGCGGCATTCCGCGACGACCTCCCGGATGGCGGGGTCGCTGCGGTGGGGCTCCTTGAACAGACGCAGCACGTCCTGCACCAGGACCACGGGGGTCCGCATGTCCACGTACCAGAGCCCCGGCGCGCCGGCCACGGGCAGGAAGCCGAACTGAGGCAGCAGCTCCGGCAGGCTCCTGTGCAGGTCCTGGCGGCAGAGGGCGTAGGTGTGGTCGAAGCGGAGGCAGCGGACCAGCAGCTCGTTCACCAGCAGCTGGACCTGGCTTGGCTGGCTGGCCTGGATCGCGTTGATCAGCAGCACCCGGCCCGAGGTCCTGGTCCGCAGAAACTCCGCGGCTTCGGCGGAGCCGGTCAGGGCGTAGAAGCAGTCGCTGCGCACCGTTTCACCCTCCACGCCTGCCAGCGTCCTGCTGTCGGAATGCCCCAGCAGACGGGCGCCGTAGCGTTCCTCCCCGGGGTGGAATTCCAGACGGAAATCCTTGGCCTTCAGGGTCTGCTTGAACTGCTGCGCCCGGAGATAGAGATTGTGCTCAAAGATATAGCTCTGGACCATGGGGTCCACCAGCATGGAGATGTCCATATTCTGGTCCACATACTCCCGGATGCGGGTGGAGGACACGCTTTCATAGAACTCCGGCAGGCTCAGGATCACCCGATGGCCCCGGATGCGCTCGTCGATGAGGCTGGGGTCCGCCCCGTCCCGCAGAAAGACGATGTGGTTGTAGTCTCCTGCGCTGCCGGGCTCCTGTCTGCGGTAGGCGGAGGCGTTGGCGATGACGTCGCTGCCCGTCACCAGATAGAGGGAGCGGCCTTCGAAGAGCTGAGACAGCTTTTTCAGCTCCTGGGGATAGGCAATGTTGATGGGGATCTCGTCCGGGAAGAGGAAGACCCCCGGCAGGTCCGCTACGCTCATAGAGGCGATCTGCCGCCGCATGAGCTTGGCCACGGGCTGCTTGGACCAGGAAAACTCGTCAATGGCCAGATAGACCTCAAAGCCCTGCCGGCACAGCTCCGCCACGATCCGCTTGTGGCCGGAGGTGAAGGGATCGAAGGTCCCCGGGAAGAAGGCCACAGGCTTGTCCTCGGGATAGGGGAAGGGCAGCTCCAGGACCCGGCAGCGGACCAGGAAGCGGTACAGATGATTGAGAACCGCCGTCTGGGTGAAGCGGGTGTACTCGCCCTGGCGCTGCTCGGTGAGCAGACAGAGCAGCTTTTTGCCCGCCCGGACACAGAAGTCCTGGCGCCGCCGGTCGGAGAGGCCGGGGGCGGCCAGCACCCGCTCGCAGAGCACGGTGAGAGCGGTCCCGTGGATGGTGTCGTTGTAGTGGGAGACGCCGGCCAGCAGGATCCCGAGGATCTCATCGGCCCGGCTGCTTTCGTGCTCCGGCAGCTCCGGCAGCACCTGGCTCAGAGTCAGCAGGCTGGCGGTGGCCGTGCGCACGGTGGAGGCCCGGATCAGATCCCGCAGATAGTCCAGGCACTCTGAGAGCTCCTTGTCCGGAAGCTTCGCGATCATTTTGCCCAGGTAATCCGGGATGAAGACGGAGATCTCGTCCTGCCCGGTTTCCAGCTCCCGGAGCAGATCCACGATGATCTCGTTTTGCTGGTCCAGGGGCAGAAGATCCACCAGCCGCAGCAGGGAGCGTCCGGCCCGCTCCCGGACCGGCAGATGCTCGCTGACCGAAAGCAGATTGGACAGATGCATGGCGGTGTGGAACACGTTCTCCGGGTGCGCCAGGGCGTTCTCGGTCAAAGCGTCCACCTGGGTGAGCTTTACGATCCAGTGGACCGCGGTTTTCAGATTACGCAGATAGAGCTCGGAGATCTGCAGCTCCGGCAGGGGCTCTGCCCGCAGATGGGAGAGCAGATAGCGCTCGGCGGCGCCGGGCTCCGCCGGAAGCAGGCTGTCCAGCCGGGCCAGGACCTCCGCCTGCTTCGACGGGTCCAGCATGGGCCGGAGTCCCTCCAGACGTCGGAGGATCACCACCCGCAGGGGCTCCTCCGCGCCGGAGAACTGATCCAGCAGGGTATCGGTCAGCGCCTCCAGCCGGGCCTGGGGCAGCCGGTCCAGGGGCAGATAGTAGAGGCTGTCGATCAGAACAAAGAGGGCCTCCCCGTCCTCTGTCTCCAGCCGCCGGAGCAGGGAGTCCAGATAGAGCGGGACCTCCTCCGGCACGCAGCTCTCAAAGAGGGCCTTCCCGATGATCTTCAGGGAGTTGGAGATCCGGGCGGCGTGCTTGGCGGCGATCTTATAATCCGGGTGCAGGCAGATATCGGTGTAGTGCTCCCAGAGCTCGACGGATTCGCTGAGGAATTCCGCCGTGGCCGGGGCGACGGCCTTGCGGGGCGCCGAGGCAGGGACCTCCTTTCGGTAACGGGGACCGCTGTTGGCCAGGATCTGTCCCATGATCCGGGCGCTGCGGCGGCGCACGTCGCCCTGGTGATGGGTCAGCAGCTCGTAGAGCAGCCCCAGGGTCCGCCGTTTGTTGGCCCCGGTCATATAGGTGCTGAACTCCTCGAATATTTGCAGATAGGTCCGGATGCGATGGAGGTTTTTCTCGCTGCGGGCCCGGTCCAGCAGCTGTCCGAAGCTCACGTCCCGGGTCATGGCGTACATCAGACGGATGTTGTTCTCCAGGGTCAGCTCACACAGGGCCTCCAGGCTCTCCTGATGGGAGAGCAGAGCCGCGCTGGGCCGGGACGGTGGATTCAGTCCGTCCTCCGTCAGTCCGGTGCGGACGCCGGCGTGGGTCAGCAGACGCTCGAAGTCCTGGAGTTTGGTGTAGACGGTCTTGTAGCGCCGGGCCTTTTCCTCCGTCATATTGTAGAGCTTGGAGAAGATCAGGTCGTAGCTCTCAGTCAGATCGTAGATCTGCACGAGCTCCCGTCCGTTCTCCCGGGTGCCCCGGACCCGGAAGTCCGCGTAGATCAAAATCAGAGATTCCAGGCTCAGATTTTCGAATTCCAGATCCCAGGTGGAGTGATTGGCCGCGATATGGGCGATGGTGGGCAGACCCTGCTCCGACAGCCATTTGTCCGTAAAGTAATAGTGCAGATAGGGGATCCGGCCCGCGTCTCTGCCGCGGCAGCCGAACTTGCCGATGTCGTGGGTCAGGGAGGCGGCGCTGACCAGGGGAATGTCCACGGGCAGCCCCGCCTGCCTGGCCTGCCGGGCGATGTGCAGCGCCAGATAGTGGACGCCGATGGGATGGGAGGCGGGGTCGAAGGGCATGGTCTCCCGACCCAGCCGCATCAGGGTCACAAAACGGGATTCCTTGACGGCTCTGCAGAAGAGCGGGTATTCCTCCCGGATCAAGCTGCCGGCCTGCTCGGCCTCGGACAGAAGCGGGATGTCGCTCAGGGGGTCGCCGGGGCAGCGCCCCGGCTCCGTCTCCAGGAAAAAGTCCAGGACGGTGAGAAAGAACTCCAGGGCCTGGGCCGCGGGGCCCATCAGTCCGCCCCGACTTGGGTCCGGAAACAGACGGTGGGCCAGCTCGTCGTAGCTCTCCCGCAGCCAGCCGCAGTCCGGCGCGGGACAGAGGGCGTCCATCACCGGCTGACACCAGCTCAGCACCTCCCCGCAGCAGATGCGTCTGGCGCCCAGGGAAGCAGGCAGACCCGCCAGAAAGTCGGTGCTCTTCAGCAGCGCCCGGAGGGACTTCTGAGACAGGCGGAGTTTCCGGAACCGGCCGTCCATCAGCCGATCCAGCAAAGGGCGATAATCCATAGCATGCGCCTCCCGGAAAAAGCAGTTTCTATTATTATACCATGCGCCGCGGCACGGTGCAAGCGTCAAAGCGCAATCTTGCCGAAATCCTGCAATCAGAAGACCAAAAAAGCCCTGCATACAGGGAACAAAAAGAAAGGGATTGACAAATATTTATTCATCCCGTATAATAGCCGGCGTAAAGGCAGCGAAGTCTTTGGGACAACCGTCTCAGCGTCCTCATTGCCTTTTTTATTTGAGAAGGAAGAGATCAGCTGTGCCAAATACATTTTCCTGACCGGCGGCGTGGTCTCCGGCCTGGGCAAGGGCATCACGGCGGCCTCCCCGGGCCTCTGCCTGGGCATGCAGATCGCGGCCGTGGAGCTGACGGAGCATCCCTTCTCCAGTACCACTCGGAGTTCAAATCCAGGCCGAACCGGCCCCATCCGCTGTTTCCCGGTTTTTTGAAGGCGGCTCTGCGGCACAGGAGCCTGTAACGGCGCGCAGCGTGTGCCAATGGAAGGGAACAGCCGCAAGAAGCTGATCGGGAGGATTGCTATGCACTTCACGAAAATGCAGGGTCTGGGCAACGATTATCTCTATTTCTACGGCGAGGCCCCGGCCAACGCCCCGGCGCTGAGCCGCCGTCTCTCGGACCGTCACTTCGGCCCCGGCGCCGACGGTCTCATCTTCATCGCCCCCTCCGACCGGGCGGATTTTTCCATGCGGATCTTCAACGCGGACGGCAGCGAGGCGCGCATGTGCGGCAACGGGATCCGCTGCGTCGGAAAATATGTCTATGACAAGGGCTATACCCAGAAAACCGAGCTCTTGATCGCCACGGGCTCCGGCCTGCGTCGGCTGAAGCTCCGCGTGGAAAACGGCAGGGCGGTCTCCGCCGCGGTGGACATGGGCGCCGCCGTTGTCACACCCGGCGCGGACGGGGACCTGGTGGAGATCGGCAATCCCCATCTGGTGGTCTTCGTGCCCGACGCGGAAGGCGCGCCCCTGGAGACGGAGGGCCCCCGGCGATCCGCATCCGTTCCGGGCGGAATCAACGTGGAATTCGTCTCCCCCTGCGGCCCGAACCGCCTGCGGATGCGGGTCTGGGAGCGAGGCAGCGGCGTGACCCTGGCCTGCGGGACCGGCGCCTGCGCCGCGGCCGCGGCCGCGGT
>JAEEGL012754424.1_pt1 | contig 18397 bp, 16 predicted proteins | sample 9134231 | NCBI WGS metagenome assembly JAEEGL01 (sample SAMN16246548, study PRJNA631951) | gut metagenome | biome: gut microbiome; feature: rumen; material: fiber-attached | host: Bos | place: Iran: Karaj | collected 2018-10 | reverse complement strand
TTCCATCGGATAAAACAAATATGGCCTGACATAGATTTAAAGATGTAGGAATCCCGTTTAAAGTATTGTAGGGTCAAAATAACAAGTCGTCATATTTCAGGTGTCTTTATTATACTAAAAAAGTACAGAAAAATCAAGTTTGGTGATTACTTAAAGTACGCTATAGCCTCTTTAAGACCATCGGATAATTCATTCATATATTCGGAATCATCACTGACTTTTTGCACACTTTCGGCGATATTTTCAATCGATGCTGTAACTTCTTCGTTTGTAGCCGCTGTTTCTTCGGATATTGCAGACAGATCGGTTACGGCATTAAGGAGTTCGTTCTTGATATTGTTAAGTTCTCCCGCAACTCCGGAAACGGAATTGATCTCCGAAATCGATGAGTTGATCTCACTTTCAAGCACTTCGAATTTATTGAGCGTAGCTGTAAGAACCAGTTTCTGCTCATCGATAATGTCTTTTACATTCTTGGATTCTCTTACGCATTCATTAGACTGGAGAGATATCTGATTAACAACATCTCTTATCTTGTCTGCAGACTGATTGGACTGTTCCGCAAGATTCTTGATCTCTTCCGCAACAACTCCGAATCCTCTTCCTGCTTCACCTGCTCTTGCTGCTTCGATCGAAGCATTAAGTGCAAGAAGGTTGGTCTGCTCTGCTATATTTGTAATAAGATCCATCATTTCATCGATCTTCTGGATAGATTCATTAGTAGCTATAACCTTGGTTGAAATGTTTTCAATGGCTGCAAGTGATTTCTCGCTGCTTTCCTCCATATTGTTGATACAGTCCGATGCTTCTTTGTTTGCGGTAAGCATCTTCTTGGAACTGTTGTTAAGATGAATCGTATTGTCAACGATACCTTCAACCATTTCGCCCATGGAAATAACATTCTCATTGATCTCCTGAACGCTTTCAGCCATATTCTCGGTACTCTGTGAAAGACCGTTCATTGACTGGGTGATCTGCATTGTTCCTTCAGAGGATGTTTTGACAAGACCTGAAGAAAGGGCGATCGTTTCTTTTAACGAATCTGCTTCGTATCTTATCTTTGAAATGGAATCGGACAAAACATAAGACAGCTTGGAAGCTGATTCTATCAGTAATTTGGTTTCATAAACTATGGATTTGGCATGAATGTTGACGTCAACACGCCCGTCAGACAATTCGGAAATTCCGTTAGCAACTTTTTTCAAAGGCTCGGAAAGACTGATCGATAAGATTATCGCAAGAACTATAAAGACCGCTTCGAGAATAACTCCTGAAATCGTAATCATAAGATACATGGATGTTTCGGCTTTTTTTACATCGGTTCTCGTTTTTCCCGAGAAAGCCATTCCGTATACTTTATCACCATCCTGAAGAGGAACATAATATACGTAATAGGGAATATTATTAATTACAACATCATCTGAAAAATATTCTTCTCCGGCTTTAACCTTTTCCCAAACCTGGAAAGAAGCCTTGGTTCCTTCGATTCTTTCTCCATTATCGTTTTTGATCGTGGTCATGAATCTTACATCATTTTTGAACAATGTAAAATCAATTCCCGTTTCGTTCATACGATCGATGTATTCAGTATCATATTCGCAAAAACCGTTATCTAAGTTAATACCGTTAATAAGATCGAAAATGTAATATTCACGAAGACCGTACGAAGCAAGACGCAGTTCTTCCTTAACATTTTTCTCCAGATGAGATTTGGCTATTCTTGTACTTGCAAATCCTAAAAGCACGATGCTTAAAGTCAAAGGCACAATTACAAATAAAGCCAGCATCCATTTAAGTTTAATTCCCCTTGTTTTCATATTCCCCTCCAAAAAAACAAAAAATCCGCCTGTAAACGGATTAGTGGACCAGACGGGAGTCGAACCCGTGTCCAAAAGCAGATTCCCTCTCCTTCTCCTATCACAGTCAATCATTAATGATTCCCTTATCGAAAAGATGATTGACTATCTCTTCAACTCGGTAGTTTCTGATACGCCCATCAGGTCGAAACATCCCTGAAGTCGTTTCCTGCCGAAGGATGATGCCCTACTGTATTAAGGCAGGTATTAATACCAAGGACAGCTGCGATTAGGCAGCGAATGCTAATTTATTATCAGCGTTTATATTTAGGTTTGTGAACTGACGCGTCACTGACGGATAGCTTCTAAAGGTGCAAAACCCCTGTCGAAACCATTACTGGCCCATATTCAATTTTATATATTTATTATACTAAACTTAAACTGTTTAGACAATAATTACTTGTACTCCCTTTGCCTTAAAATAAGGCTTTGAGGGACTTAAGAGTGACAAGCAAAAGCAGCTACATTTGAGAATTTTTAAATTCTCTTCTCGTCTCCCTTTCATAGTCTTTTTTCGCGATGCTGTCTCTCTTGTCGTATAATTTCTTACCTCTGCAAAGACCAAATTCGATCTTGGCTTTTCCTTTTGAAAAATAAACCTTTAAAGGGATAAGCGTAAGTCCTTTTTCTTTGATCTTTCCGGTAAGTTTCATTATTTCAGACTTATGAACAAGGAGTTTTCTTGTTCTTAAAGGATCTTTATTGAAAATATTACCTTTCTCATAAGGTGAAATATTCATTCCGTAAATAAACAGTTCTCCGTTGTCTATTCCGATGAAAGATTCTTTTATGGAACATTTTCCCATTCTTAAGGATTTTACTTCCGTTCCGACTAAAACAATGCCGGCTTCATAAGTCTCGTCGACAAAATAATCGTGATATGCTTTTTTATTGTTCGCTACTAATCTGATGTTTTCCATTTTCTTAAAAAATAAGCGCTTCCTTTCGGAAGCGCTAACTGTTTTATATTCCGCCAAAGATTACAGGGACGTTAAGTACTAACGCAAGAATCATGAATGCTACTGCCAGCCAGGTTGTCACCTTGATGAGTACACCTTCCATCGAGCGGCCTTTGTTCTTGCCCCAGTATGAATCAGCGATACCGCCGATTGCTCCGAGGCCCTGCTGCTTGCCTTCCTGCATAAGTACCAGGAATGTTAACGCTACACATATAAGTATAAATACTACCATTACTATTATTTTAACTATTTGCATTTTTCACCTCAAAAAACTTTAACAAACATGCAAAAGATATATTATCATACAAATACTGTATTTGCAAGAAAATTTTAAAAAGCCGGGGCAAATAAATGCACCCGGCTTTATATGTCGAAAAATCAATTATACGAGCAATGATTTTCCCGTCATTTCCTTAGGCTGTTCCATACCCATAAGTTCGATGATCGTGGGAACGATATCAGCAAGGCATCCGCCCTCACGAAGTTTCTTTCCTTCGGGTCCGTTTACAAGGATGAAAGGAACGGGATTTGTTGTATGAGCAGTGAAAGGTTCTCCTGTCTCGTAATCGATAAGCTGTTCTGCGTTACCGTGGTCTGCACAGATGAACATTGTTCCGCCTACTTCTTTTACAAAGTTAACGACCTCTCCAACACACTTGTCAATAACTTCGATTGCTTCGGTTGCCGCTTCAAGAACTCCTGTATGACCAACCATGTCAGGGTTTGCAAAGTTACAGATGATAACATCATATTTTGAAGAACCGTCTTCATTCTTTGCAGTGATAGCTTCGCTTAATTTATCACATACGGTGTAAGCACTCATTCTGGGCTTCTTGTCATATGTGGGTACATACTTGGGTGAATTAACAAGGATTCTGTCTTCACCCTCGTTGGGTGTCTCTACGCCGCCGTTAAAGAAGAATGTAACATGTGCATACTTCTCTGTCTCGGCGATCCTTGCCTGCTTAAGTCCGTTAGCTGCAAGCCATTCACCGAATGTATTTGTAACTTCAACTTTATGGAAAGCAACAGACTTGTTGGGGATCGTAGGATCATATTCCGTGAAGCATACATATTTGATATCAAGTCTCTTTCTGTCAAATCCCTTGAAATCGTCATCACAGAATGCTCTGGTGATCTCTCTTGCTCTGTCGGGACGGAAGTTAAAGAATACGATCGAATCTCCGTCTTTTACGGTTGCAACGGGTGCACCGTTTTCGCAAACAACAGTGGGGATCATAAACTCATCGGTTACTCCGTTATCGTAAGAAGCCTGAATTGCACCTGTAGCTGAATCAGCCTTAATGCCTTCACCCTTTGTCAGTGCATCGTAAGCTTTCTCTATACGATCGTAGTTATTATCTCTGTCCATAGCATAGTAACGTCCGGAAATAACGCCTACCTTACCAACACCGATCTCTTTCATCTTTGCTTCAAGTTCTGCAACGAAATCTTTTCCGCTTGCGGGAGGAGTGTCTCTGCCGTCAAGGAAGCAGTGAACGAATACCTTATCAAGTCCGTTTCTCTTTGCGAGCTCAAGTAATCCGTAAATATGTGTGTTATGGCTGTGAACACCGCCATCTGAAACAAGACCGTACATATGAAGTGCGGAATTGTTCTTCTTACAGTTTTCAACCGCTTCAAGAAGTCCGGGATTCTCAAAAAATGTACCGTCCTGGATCTCTTTTGTGATTCTTGTAAGTTCCTGATATACGATTCTTCCGGCACCCATGTTAAGATGGCCTACTTCAGAATTACCCATCTGTCCGTCGGGAAGACCTACTGCCATACCCGATGCGTTACCTTTTACAAAAGGACACTCTTTCATAAGTTTGTCCATTACAGGTGTTTTAGCAAGTGCAACTGCGTTGCCTTCAGTCTTTTCATTAAGTCCGTAGCCGTCAAGAATCAATAATACTTTCGGTGCGTTTGCCATATTTTATCTCCTTTATATGATACTTTTTATGTTAAATTGATTAGTTTATGCTAACCAATCCTTAAATCAACGATAATATACTACCACATTGATAAATAAATATCTATCTTTTTTTATTTTTCTTTAAAAATCCTAATAAAAACGGATACCGGACACTCAAAACGAGTGCCCGGTCTTTATAATTATCTTAAATCAACACGTCTTATCTTACCGGAGATCGTCTTGGGAAGTTCATCTCTGAACTCAACGATTCTCGGATATTTGTAAGGAGCAGTATGCTCTTTTACATAAGTCTGAATTTCTTTCTTAAGTTCATCGGTACCGTTTGTTCCCTTTGTAAGAACGATATTCGCTTTAACGACCTGTCCTCTGACTTCATCGGGAGCAGCAACAACAGCACATTCAAGAACATAAGGAAGTTCCATGATAACGCTTTCGATCTCGAACGGTCCGATACGATATCCGGAAGATTTGATAACATCGTCTGTTCTTCCGACATACCATAAGAATCCGTCCTCATCCTTCCAAGCCGTATCACCTGTATGATAATAACCGTCATGCCATACTTCTTTTGTCTTCTCCTCATCTTCAAAGTAACCTTTGAAAAGTCCGTTGGGAATTCCGTTCTGCGTATTGATGACGATCTCACCGGTTTCACCGACTTTGCAGGGATTTCCGTCGTAATCGACGATTTCGATATCGTACATGGGTGAAGGTCTTCCCATTGATCCTACTTTATTGCTCTCTCCTACGAAGTTTGCGATGGAAAGTGTTGTTTCCGTCTGTCCGAAACCTTCCATGATACGTACACCGGTTGCTTTAAGGAACTGGTTATAAACTTCGGGGTTCATTGCTTCACCCGCAACGGTAGCATACTTAATAGAGCTTAAATCATATTTTGTAAGATCTTCCTTAATAAAGAATCTGTACATTGTTGTGGGGGCACAGAATGTTGTTATATTGAATTCTTTGAAAAGAGGTAAGATATCATCCGCCTTAAACTTCTCAAAGTCGTATACGAATGTTGCGGCTTCGCACATCCACTGTCCGTATAATTTACCCCAGAGTGCTTTGCCCCAGCCAGTATCTGCGATAGTGAAATGTAATCCGTTGGGATCTACATTATGCCAGTATTTAGCTGTAAGGAAGTGACCCAGAGGATACTTAAAGTTATGTGCTGCGATCTTGGGATATCCGGTAGTACCCGATGTGAAGAACATAAGCATTGTATCATCACCGCAGGCATAATCTGCAGGTTTTTCCCACTCTTTGGAGAATGTAGGCATTTCTTCATTAAAGTTATGCCATCCTTTTCTCATAAGACCGTCAACAAGCACTTTTATCTTAAGATCGGGACAGTTCTTTGAACCGAAATCAGCCTGATCTGCAACATCGCCCGTACCCGTACAGACAATTGCCTTGCAGTGTGCTGAATTGAATCTGTATTCGAAATCATGATCCTTAAGAAGATGTGTTGCGGGAATGATAACCGCACCGATCTTATGAAGTGCAAGGATCGTGAACCAGAACTGATAATGTCTCTTAAGAACTACAAGTACCTTATCGCCCTTTTCGATTCCGAGCGATTTGAAATAGTTAGCCGTCTGGTTTGAATAATCCGACATTTCCTTGAATGTAAATCTTCTCTTTTCCTTGAGTTCGGAAAGGTAAACCATAGCAGTCTTTGAAGGATTCTTCTTTGCCATTTCGTCAACGATGTCATAAGCAAAATTAAATGTATCGTCATTTTTGAATTTAACGGAATTAACGATACCGTTCTCATCAACCGTTGTTTCAACGAATTTCTCGTATACGGGATTGGGAAGTTTGGCAAGATCTACATTGGTAGTTGTATTCTTTCTTACTTTATCCTTAACTTCGGAAAGACCTTTCTTCTCAGGGTTCATAACAACTGCATAGATCTCACAGTCTTCTCCGCCGAGAGCAATCTCATTGTGAGGTGTTGAAGAATCATAGTAGATCGCATCACCTTCATGAAGGATCTCAACCGAATCACCGACCATCATCTTAAGGTTACCCTTGATAACAATATCAAGTTCCTGGCCAACGTGAGTGGAAAAATGATAAGGCGGATATAATGCTTCTTCCGAATAGGGAATCTTAACATAGAAAGGCTCTGCGAGTTTATTCTTAAATTTTGGAGCAAGGTTCTGATAGATAAAACCTTCTCTTCTTACGATCTCCGAACCTTCACCTTTTCTGGTTACGATGTACTCGCTTAATGCGGGTGATTCACCTGTTAAAAGGTCGTTCATATCAACCTTGCATACATTTGCGATCTTGTAGATGAATGTGAAAGGGAAATCTTCTTCGCCGGACTCGTATTTTCTGTACTGTTCAACGCTTAAGCCGATCTTTCTCGCAAGGGTATCCTCAGACAGATTAAGTACTTCTCTTAAGTCCTTGATTCTTCGTACTACTTCATGGATCTGAAATTCAAGATTCTGATTTGTTTCGCTCATTTTTTTGTCTCCTTTTTCGCGATCAAAGTGTTAATATTACACGTTGAAATCGTAGAAGAATCGGGGCCGCTTAAAATAAATAAAGCCCGTCTCAATCTCTTGAGACGGGCTAACCCGCGGTACCACTCAAATTGCACTCATGATAAGTGCCTCCTCTTCTGACTCCAACAAGCCAAGTGCTTTAACGCAGCATAACGGGAATTGTCTACTTTTTGCATTTCGGAATTCCAACTCGGAAGGGATAGCTGAAAGAATTGAATTATCGTCTCACACCAAATCGACGACTCTCTGAAAATTCGACATCTGACGCAGTCTTCGTCACAGTTTTTGTAAATCATATTTAACTTTTTTAAAATTAGCACTAAAAAAAATAATTGTCAACAAAAATTTTATAATTATTTTTTAGAGTTCATCCTTCCCGGGAGAAACGAATATCAGTCTGTAAAGAAGAATGGCATTTAATCTCACAAAGCTTCCGACATTAAATATGGGATTGACGGGACGCATGTAGTTCTCATTTTCGATGCTCTCTCTTTTAAATTCGCGTTCCTCATATTTGTAATAAGATAAAAGATTATCCAGATCCTCAATGGAATATCTGTAATAAGGTCTGTTCATTCTAATAGCAGAGCACATCTCTAAAACTCTGGCGCAGAAAGACATGCAGTTATATGTTTTATATATCCTGAATCCTCCGATAAAGCCCATTGTAAGAGCCGAGTAAAGATTAAACACATAGTTTTTCTTATCGTCATGAACATCTTTGATGAATTTCTTTATTCTTCTCTTCTCCTCGCTCGTTACGGGAATCTTGAAAACTTTAAGTCTTACGCTTTCATGCCTGCCGTAAGCATAGCAGTCAAGAGTTTCCTTCATAAAGCCCGAACAGAAAGGAGCATAATGAAGAAATCTCGAGAACGAATAAAACTTACTTAAATCGGAATCAAGAGAAACGGTTATGTGAGTATAGGGATAACCGTCAATGAATCTCGATAACTTTCCGAGAAGCGTATGTGATTTTTCAAGAACAATGTAAATGTATTCCATATATACCCCTGTGATTTAAATATTTATATTATTCTGCCTTATCTTCATTATCCTGTTTTCTGATGCGTAAGAAAACCGTGATCTGCAGACGGATCATCTCGATGTACATGGGTATTCCTCCGATGACAGCAACGATATCTCCGAATCTTATCTCTATCCCTTTAAAGTTAAATAATGGTCTGCAGCCCGTGATCATGCTTCCGATAAGAAGTGCGAGAAAGAAAAGATGCGTCTCACTCGGTCCCAGTGTCGGGAAACTGAATTTGTTAAGGTAATGGATCTCGTTCATTGATGTGAAAATAATAAGTGCATAAACAGGAACGAGGAAGATAACAATTTTGATATTGATCGCTTCACAGAACGCAAGTCCGATCAACAGATAAGTAAGATGCAAAATATCGGTAAGCAGGTCGTAATATGCTCCTGATTTAGACATCATATTCTTCTTTCTTGCGATATGTCCGTCAAGATTGTCGCATACAAGATGCGCACAGACTCCGAAGCACGAACCGATCAGAAAGAGCGGGTGGATCTTGGCTAAGAATGCAAATACTATTCCGATAGCACCGCCTATCGCTCCGAAAGATGTCATCATGTTGGGAGTCACGAAAGAAGGAATGATCTTTCCTATCGTATTAATGGTGATCTTATCCAAAAGTCTTTCAAGCGGATTCGGAATAACTTTCTCGACACCCTTTTTTTCTTCGTTCTCTGAACTCATTATCTACTCTCCAATACTTATAATACTAACCCTGTCTTTTACCGAACAGGCCCTGAATAAAAGTTTTAATATAAGATTTGTAATCTATGAAATCGTAAACCTTTTCTCTGTAAGCTTTAAGGAATAATCTGATAAGCAAAGTATAATAGTGTCTGTAGTACGATTTGACGGACATTTTGTCGGGAATGCATACCAGATGGATATAGTCGTAATGACCCATATTGTTGGTTATAATCCTGTCCTTATAGTCATCATAAGATTCCAGTCCCGGTTCGGGAGTAAAGATCGATACAGCCACATGTTTGATCTTATGTACTTTTATGTATTTGTAAAGGTTTCTGAAATCTCTTCCTTTAAAATCAAGATCAAGGATAAACATGGCCATTATATGAACGCCGTATTTATGACATAATTCAATCGCCGTTTCATTATTTGTAAGATTATTCTTCTTGTTATAGCGTCCCATGTCATTTTCCCTTATGGTCTCAAGACCGACAAGGAAATAATAGAAACCGATCTCGGCAAGTTCTTTTACTATAAGTTCATGAGTTGCTATAAAATCACTTCGTCCGTAGCAGACAAATCTTTTCTTAAGACCTTTTTCTTTTACAAGTTCGATAAATCTGAATAGTCTGTCCTCATCAAAAAGAAAATCATCATCTACAATGTAAATATTCTCACATTCAATGCCTGCTATCTCATCCACAACATCATCTATGTCACGTCTTGAATACTTTGACATGTTCATCCTGTTTCTTAAACAGAACGCACATTTGTAAGGGCAGGAATACGCCGTCCTGACCCACGCGGCATGCTTAAGATCCAGATAATTGTAATTGTCGGGATGCTCGTAAAAATATGTTCTGTCCGGTCTGGGCAGTCTGTTTATGTCAAAAGGCTCCGAGGGCTTTTCTGCCCATCTTTCATCCTTTTTAAAACAGATGTCCTTCATACCGTTAAGATGATCATAATCTTTGTGATGATCTATCATTTCGGGTACTTTAAATACATCAAAAGATTTAAGGATGTAATCGACATACGTCTTCATCATTCTCGAAGAGCAAAGCTGCGCATGGAGTCCGCCGATGATAACGATGGTATTTTCATTATGATTCTTTGCATATTCCGCATATTCAAGGATGAATTCTTCCTGAAAATTTCTGCCGGTTATATATACGACATCAGGATCGATCTCGTCGATTTTATCTGCTGCTTTTGTATCTTCTATCTTACCGTCCCAGAAGAATACCTCATGTTTTTCAGACTGTAAAACAGTAGAAAGATACTCAAGATCGAGGCATTCGTTTTCGATTATTCCTTTGAAGTTATATTTGTGTCTTGCTTCCTCCGGATGGATCAAAAGAATCTTCATCAGGTTTTACCGTTCTTAGCTTTCTCTTCATCCATGAGCACTTTGAAAGCGACCTTTCCTACTAAAGTTTTAGGCAATTCTTTTCTGAACTCGTATTCATAGGGCCATGAATATTTGGCGAGGTTTTTCTCGCATGCCTTTTTGATCTTTTCTCTTATTTCATCAGTCGGTTCATAACCTTCACGAAGCACGATAAACGCCTTGGCTACCTGAACTTTTAAAGGATGATCGATTCCGATAACGCATGATAAAAGAACTTCGGGAACCGAATCGATTATATTCTCCACATACTGAGGATAAATATTATAACCCGATGAAATGATCATTCTCTTGATACGCTGTTTGAAATATAAGAATCCGTCTTCATCCATGCATCCGAGATCGCCGGTATGAAGCCATACTCTTCCGTCTTGATGAACTCTTAATGTTTCGGCAGTCTCTTCAGGTTCGTTTAAATAACCCTTCATAACGGTAGGACCGGATATAACGATCTCTCCGTCGGTGTTGTAATCAACTTCTTCGAGTGTATCGGGATTGATGATCTTATAATATGTATCGGGATAAGGAATTCCTATACTTCCGCCTTTATACTTCTGTGCGGGGATCATGCAGCTGCCCGTAACGCATTCCGTAAGGCCGTAACCCTCTCTTACCGAAACATCAGCGTGATGATCCTGTAAGAATTTATCTACCTTTTCCTTAAGGCTTTCCGATAACGAATCTCCGCCGCTTATCACAAGATGAAGGAACGAAAGATCAACATTATCCATTCGTTTGTTCTTGAGCATAACTTCAAATAGCGAAGGTACACCCGCTATGATATTGGGTTTATATTTTACAAGAAGTTTATCGAATTCCGATGCGTTAAACTGAGGTAAGATGATTGCCATACCGCCGAAATACATAACTGTATGAATGCAGATCCCGAGTCCGAAACCGTGGAAAACCGGCATGATCGAAAGGACTCTGTCTCCCTCGTTAAGAGTATGGCAGATTTCATAACTCTGAATTGCCAGAGCATTGAAATTGTAATTCGTAAGTTCTATTCCTTTGGGCAGACCGCTTGTACCGCCGGAATAAAGAATAACAGCGGTTTCATCCTTATCCGTATTGACGAATGTCTCTTTGGAATAACTCTTTCCGCCTTTTATGAAATCGCTCCATTTTATGGCGATATCGCATTTTTCAAGATGAAGTTTCCTTCCCTTTTTTACGTAATATCCCATACTTAAAGCCATGGGCATGGAATCTGCCGGACTTACCTGAATTATCTTTTCAAGCTTCGTTTCGGAAAGGATATGATTGATCTTATTCAAAGCAAGGTCGATCGTAACAATAACTTTGCTTTCGGTTAGGTTTACATAATATTTTATTTCATTTTCGGCAGACAACGGATGGATCATGTTCGCTACCGCACCGATCTTATTTACGGCATAAAAAGATATAAGTGCTTCGGGAGTATTCGGCATGCAGATGCTGACCGTATCCTTTTCTTTTACGCCGATCGTTTTAAAGGCCTTTGCAGCCTCTTCTATCTGTTCAATAAATTCAGAGTATGATGCGCATTTCCCGAAATAATTGTACGCCGTCAGACCCTTCCTTTTATCAGCGGATTCTTCCAAAAGTTTATACAGTGAAAAATCCGGATAATCCAGATGTTCTTTTACTCCTTCGTATGATGAATACCACGGAGTTCTGAGTTGTTCCATTTTGTTTCCCCTTTATATCAAGCCTGTTGAGGCCTGTTTTTAAGTATTAATTCTTTGATCGTATCGAATAAAAGCGCATTTGCTTCTTCGACGCTCATTCCGCTCACATCCAGTGCTTCGCCGTAACAGATGGTAAGATTCCTGCTTCGAAATTTATAATCTCCGGTCACAGAATAAGGAATGATCTTGCATCCTGTTCTCTGTGCCATTACCACCGCACCGGGTTTAAAAGGTAAAAGTATCTCTTTTGTAAAATTCCTTTGTGCTTCGGGTGATACGTTTATTGCATAACCTTCTTTTAAATAATCGATCGCAGCATATAATGCCCCTTTATTCTTAGGTGCGTCAAGATCAACGGGAATCGAACCTACCGCACGAAAAAACCAGCCAAAAGCCGAATCATGCAATTCCTTTTTGGCCAGCGTATGAATAACTCTTTTGGTGGAAGAATCCACGAAAATTGGATCGAGTGCATGCTTGTGATTACCTGCGATAACAACTGCCCCATCTTTGGGAATCGCTTCTTTGTTGATATATTTGGGATTAAACAAGCACTTAAAAATCAAAGTGAATCCGGGTTGTAAGAATTTATAAACAAAAGCACTGCTCATATGTTAAAACCGATTCATGTCGGGATTGTCCCTTTTCTCTTCCTGTTTCTTTTTAAGTTCAGACAATTCTTCTTTGATCTCTTCAACTCTCTTTTCAATCTCTTCTCTTTTTTTGAAAAGATCGTTCTTGTCTCTCTTTGTATTTATCAGACCGAGTTTATCGGCAACAAGATCTGCGATCGGAGACTGTGAAAGATATGGATACTTGAAAATAAAATTCACAAGATTGGCGATCGCAACCATTCCGGCTATCATCATAAAAAGCGTCATGAAGAATCTTATCATCAAAAGCATATAGCCTTCAAATTCAAACGTTGATGCCACGCCGAGTGCTATGACCGTTCCGATGATAAGTACAAAAAGGAAAATAAACCAGTAAATGCTTTCCCTGCATTTTGACTCATATATGATCATCTGTTCAATATCGGATTCAATGTCCTTTTTCTTGTTGCTTATTCTGTTCTGCTCGGCTCTCAGTTTATTAAATCTTATCCAGTCATTATCGATCTCGATATAAGAATTGTAAGCATCAAAATTGAAATCCGCTTTTCTTTTACCGGACGCAAGTTCTTCTTCGAATTTTTTGTCGTTTTCTTCTTTTAATTTAAAATATGCCGCAAGTTTCTCTTCGAGTTCATCTTCGTTTTTCTTTATCTGTCTTTTATTCTGAGACATCACTGTCTGATTGACTTTCTCTTCCATGGGAATATTAACAACATTGATCTTGTCGGCAATATTTTCCCACAGCATTGATTTTGAAACCGCTGCACAATATCTTATTGTAAAAACAGCTGCATAAATGAGAAAAATGAGCGTAAAGAAACCAAGCCCTCCCGAGCCTAAATACAAGGCCATAGAAAGGGATGATACGCCCAGACTGAAAAAAGCAACGGTTAAAAGGATCAGAAAAACACTTGTAACCATGACAGTAATGAATTTCGTGGTCTGCTGTCTTCTGATTTCACTGAATCCTTTGATCGCGCTTTCGGAAAGCATGATCTCGTTTTCCATTATGTAGTTTTCGTTAACGATGTTTGATATTCTGCTTAAAAGAACATCTTCTTCTTCGGTAGCTACTCTCATTTACCCATTCCTGCAAGACTTTTTATCGCTTCCACATCCTCTTCGGTAAGTTTAAGATTCGACTGAAACATTTCACCGTTTGGAAGAGTAACCTTTATATCTATAACACTGCCTGTATCTACTCCGCGGCCTTTAAGCACTCCGAGAAAAGAAACAAACTTGGGATGTCTTCCGGAAAATTCTTCCCATTTTTTCTTAAAAGTAAGTAACGCAGCGGGATTAACCATTTATCTTTCCTCCAGAAACTTTCTGATCTTGGTTTTGGCTCTCTGAAAAGCATTGTCCGTGGTTTTCTCGTTCTTTCCGAGAACCTTGGCAATCTCGGATGTTTTAAGTCCGATTATATAAAGATCCATAACCTGATATTCGAGTTTGGACAATTCTTTGCCCATAAAATTTATTATCTCATCATATTTTTCTTTGTTGATAAGATTATCCTCGGGATTATAAATCTCGGATAATCCGAGATCCTCTGTCGAAAGGACTTTTATCTCGTCATCTTCTTCGTTTGAATCCGTATTGGAGATAGACAGACCCTTGTTAAGAGGCTCATTTTTTAATGAATTTGAATTGGAAATGGCTGTATAAATATTTCTTTTGATACATATCTGAGCAAAAGTTGAAAACTTAATGTTCTTATGTTCGTCAAAATCCCTGATCGCTTTAAAAAGACCGATCATTCCTTCCTGAACCAGATCGTCAGAATCTCCGCCGAGAATGAACAGAGATTTGCCGGATGAAAGGACCATTCCTTTATATTTGTCGAGGAGGTAATCCATTGCTTGGGCATTGTCATGCGAAAGTTTTACAAGCTCCTCGTCTTCCATTGTTTTGAATTCCATCTTTACACCAAATATATTTATTTCATTCTTTGTCTTACGATCTCATAACAAAGAATACCTGCAGCAACCGATGCGTTTAAGGAGTCGATCTGACCTTTCATCGGAATGCTTGCAACAAAATCACATTTTTCTTTAACAAGTCTTGATACACCTTCGCCTTCGGAACCTACTACAACTCCGATCGGTCCTTTAAGGTTAAGATCGTACATTACTTCACCGTCCATATCCGCACAGACAAACCACAATCCTTCCTTCTTAAGATCTTCGATCGTTTTTGAAAGATTGGTTACCTTTGCGACCGGAATGTAATTAAGCGCACCCGCACTTGTTCTTGCAACCGTCGCCGTAAGGCCAACTGCTCTGTTCTTAGGGATAATGACTCCGTGAGCACCTGCCTGATGTGCGCTTCGAATGATCGCACCAAGATTATGAGGATCTTCAATGTTATCAAGAAGAACGATAAAAGGATCCTCTCCCTTTTCTTTTGCAGCGTCCATTATATCGGACACCTCTGCATAATCATATGCAGCGGTCACGGCAATCACGCCCTGATGTTTTCCTGTCTCGGACATATTGTCAAGAAGTGACTTATCGACATATTTGATAAGACTTCCCGCTTTCTTGGCTTCTCTTTTGATCGTAAGGATCGGCCCGTCCTGGCATCCGTCAAGAACATAGATCTTATCTACGCATTTTCCGGATCTGAAAGCTTCTATTACGGCATTTCTGCCTTCAATCATTGATTCGTTATAGCCCATGTTACCTCTATATAAAAAATTATTTACAAAGATTTAAATATGCGGTCTTTACAAGTTCAACCGCTCTTTCGCTTCTTCCCGTCAGATAAAGATACCCTAAAACGGCTTCCAGGCCGGTAGCTTTGTGATACTCGTTGTAAGCCGCGCTCTTTGAATGATTGGCCGTCTTTGCGTTCTTGCCTCTTCTGTAAACGTCTGCTTCTTCTTCGGTATAATAATCCTTTAAGAACTCTGCCATCTTACTCTGCATTGTCGCATTGACATATCTGTTCTTATCTTTTGCAAGAGCGTTTACTGATTTATTGCCTTTTTCAACGATGATGCTTCGAATGATAAGTTCGAAAACACAGTCGCCTATAAAGGCAAACGTTAAAGGATTGTATGTTCTTATGTCAACCGAATCGATATCGAAACTGTTGTTGATCAAACCGAGAAAACCTTTTTCATTGCGGATCATCTCGTTTAAATCAATTTCAGTGGCGTTATCGTTCTCTGTAATAATTATGTCAACCATTAAACTCTCTTCCACTTAACGCCTTCTCTTGTATCTTCAATGGCAATGCCTTTTTCAAGAAGTTCTGCTCTGATGGCATCAGCCTTTGCATAATCTTTAGCCTTCTTCGCTTCGGCACGTTCCTCTATTTTAGCAAGAACATAACTTTCAAGCTCGCTGTCATTGCTTTCTTCTTTCCTGATCGCCTCACCTTCGAGAAGTCCCAGTGAAAGAACCTTGTCAAAGCTTCCGATAAGAGCCTTCTTTGTAGCATCATTTGTATCTGCCTTAAGAGCATCATAAACGATCGTTATTGCCATGGATGTATTTAGATCATCAGACAATGCATCTTTGAATTTCGCATCATATTCTTCGAAAACTTTTGCATCAACATCTCCGTCATCCTTAAGGTTGGCCACCCTGTTAAGAAGTTTTATATATGCCGATGAAACATTATCAAGTGTATCGAATGAGAATTCCAAAGGCTTACGGTAATGTGACTGTAAGCAGAACATTCTGTAAGCAAGGGGCGAATATCCTTTTTCTTCAAGAAGAGATACGGTAAGGAAATCGCCTTTTGATTTACTCATCTTTCCGTTCTTATCGATCAAATGATGAACATGGAACCAGTAGTTGCACCACTTATGACCGAGATAACTTTCGGACTGTGCGATCTCATTTGTGTGATGAGGGAAGATATTATCCACGCCGCCGCAGTGAATATCCATGTATTCGCCGAGATGTTTCATACTGATGCATGAGCACTCAATATGCCATCCGGGATAACCGTATCCCCAGGGGCTGTCCCATTTAAGTTCCTGATCATCGAATTTTGACTTTGTAAACCAGAGAACGAAGTCACTCTTATTTCTCTTGTTTTCGTCTACGTCAACATCATCACGAACACCTTCAAGAAGTTCTGTTTCTTTCTGATTTGCGAATACATAATATTCCTTAAGTTTGGATGTATCAAAATATACATTGTCTCCTGAAATATATGCATATTCTTTCTCAAGAAGAACTTCGATCATGTGAATGAATTCAGTAATGCAGTTCGTAGCAGGCTCAACAACATCGGGAGTCTTGATGTTAAGTTTTCCCGCATCCGAGAAAAATGCATCGGTATAGAATTTCGCGATATCCATAACCGACTTATGCTCTCTCTTTGCACCTTTAAGCATTTTATCTTCACCCGTATCGGCATCGGATGTAAGATGTCCGACATCGGTGATATTCATAACTCTTTTTACATCATATCCGATGTATCTGAGTGTTTTTTCCAAAACATCTTCCATAATGTAACTTCTTAAGTTACCGATATGAGCATAATGATATACTGTGGGGCCGCATGTATACATTGCAACATTTCCTTCTACATTAGGCTTAAAATCTTCAACTCTTTTAGTAAGCGTATTGTAAATCTTCATATCTTTTCTCCAAATCCATGAATAGTAAATTACTCTTTTTTCATAATCTATAATAATACACCAAATTACCCGTATAATCAACCTTTCGGGGATTTTAGGATATATTTGTTTTTTCACAAAACTTTCATTCTTCAAACCCTTTTATTTCGTTGTATAAAATAACAAATTTCCGTATAATGTTAGATAAGTTCTAAAAGAAAAAATTGGAGGGTTTTTATGAAATCAAGTGAAGAAATCAAACAGATTGTATCCACTCTGACACTCGAAGAAAAAGCATCGCTTTGTTCGGGACTTACATTCTGGTTTACCAAAGATATCCCCGGGAAAGGAATTCCCAAGATCATGGTTTCCGATGGTCCTGTGGGCTTAAGAAAACAGGATCTGAAAGGCGATCATCTCGGAATGAACGATTCGATCAAAGCTGTCTGCTTCCCTGCAGGCGTCGGCATGGCTGCAACTTTTAACAAAGAACTTTATAAAGAAATGGGCGAAGCACTCGGTGAAGAATGCAGAGCCGAAGACGTTGCAGTTATTTTAGGACCGGCAGTTAACATCAAGCGTTCTCCTCTATGCGGAAGAAACTTCGAATACTTATCCGAAGATCCTTTCGTAGCAAGCGAAATGTCGACTTCATATATCAAGGGAGTTCAGAGTAAACATGTCGGAACATCCATTAAGCATTTTGCGGTTAACAACATGGAAACAAGACGTTTTTCCGCATCAAGCAACTTATCCGAGCGTGCTTTCAGAGAGATCTATCTTGCCGCTTTTGAAGGTCCCATAAGAAATGCCAAACCCTGGACCGTAATGTGCTCCTACAACAGAATAAACGGAGAACTGGCAAGTGAAAACAAATATCTTTTAACCGATATTTTAAGACATGAATGGGGCTTCGAAGGAAATGTCGTATCCGACTGGGGTGCAGTAAGCAACAGAGCAAAAGCATTAACAAACGGTCTTAATCTCGAAATGCCCACATCATACGGCGAAAATGACAGAGAGCTTGTTAAAGCCGTAGAGGAAGGCAAACTTGACGAAAAGATCCTTGATGCAAATGTTGAATCACTCCTTAAACTCATCTTCGAAGGATATGATAATAT
>JAEEGL017200442.1_pt1 | contig 18398 bp, 17 predicted proteins | sample 9134231 | NCBI WGS metagenome assembly JAEEGL01 (sample SAMN16246548, study PRJNA631951) | gut metagenome | biome: gut microbiome; feature: rumen; material: fiber-attached | host: Bos | place: Iran: Karaj | collected 2018-10 | reverse complement strand
TCGGAGCCACGACATATAAATTGAACCAGCTCAATGAGGACGACTATATCCCTGATTTCGTTGGCCCATTGGGAAAGGCCACAGAAACAGAGGGTTTGAAGAAAGTAGCAGTCGTCGGCGGCGGTGTCGGATGTGCCATAGCGTTGCCCGTCGCGCAGAAGCTGCATGACCTTGGCGCGGAAGTGCATTCCATCATCGGTTTCCGCAATAAGGACCTGCTGATCCTGGAAGATGAATTCCGTCAGGCCAGCAATGAACTGCGCATCATGACGGACGATGGTTCCTACGGTACCAAAGGTGTTGTAACAGCTGCCCTGGAAGAACTCATCAAAGAAGGTAACCAGTATGATGAAGTCATCGCCATCGGTCCCCTGATCATGATGAAATTCGTTGTGAAACTGACAAAGCAGTATGATATCAAGACCGTCGTCAGCATGAACCCGATCATGATCGATGGTACCGGCATGTGCGGATGCTGCCGTCTGACCGTTGGCGGCAAGACCAAATTCGCCTGTGTCGACGGCCCGGATTTTGATGGTTTCGAAGTCGATTTTGATGAAGCCATGCAGCGTGGCGCCGCTTATAAAGAATTCGAGCGTCATGCCTATGAAGAGACCTGCAACTTGTTTCAGAAGGAGGTGCAGTGATGCCGAACATGTCACCTGTCAAAAACCCGATGCCTTCCCAGGACCCTCAGGTCCGCAATCGCAATTTCAAAGAAGTCGCTCTTGGGTATACCGCCGAGATTGCGATCGATGAAGCAAAACGCTGCTTAAATTGTAAGAACCGTCCCTGTGTGACCGGATGTCCCGTGCAGATCCGCATTCCGGATTTCATCGCCAAAATGGCGGAAGGGAAGTTTGAAGAAGCCTATCAGATCATTGCCGAATCCAGTTCCCTGCCTGCTGTCTGCGGCCGTGTATGTCCGCAGGAGACGCAGTGTGAGTCCAAGTGCGTGCGAGGGATCAAGGGTGAGCCTGTCGGTATCGGCCGTCTGGAACGTTTCGCCGCGGACTACCATAATGCGCAGCCTGCTGCCGAGATCAAGAAACCTGAACCGAACGGTCATAAGGTCGCTGTCATCGGTTCTGGTCCGTCCGGCCTGACCTGTGCCGGAGACCTGGTCAAAAAAGGATATGACGTTACCATTTTCGAAGCCCTGCATACCGCCGGAGGCGTTCTGGTTTATGGTATTCCTGAATTCCGTCTGCCCAAGGACATCGTCCGCAAGGAAGTAGAGGGTCTGAAAGAACTCGGCGTCAAGATCGAGACCAATATGGTCATCGGCAAAGTCCTTTCAATCGATGAACTGCTGGAAGAAGGTTTCGAGGCCATCTTCATCGGTTCCGGTGCCGGCCTGCCCAGATTCATGAATATCCCAGGTGAAAACCTGAAGGGCGTCTACAGCGCCAATGAATTCCTGACGCGCGTCAATCTGATGAAAGCCTATCGTGAGGACAGCACCACCCCGATCATGCGCGCGAAGAAAGTCGCAGTCGTCGGCGGCGGCAATGTCGCCATGGACGCGGCTCGTTCCGCCATGCGTCTTGGTGCAGACAAGGTCTATGTCGTATATCGCCGTTCCGAAGAGGAGCTTCCGGCCCGCTGTGAGGAATTCGAACACGCGAAAGAAGAGGGCATCGATTTCCGCCTGCTGAACAACCCGACAGAGATCCTGGCTGATGAGAATGGCAACGTTCGTGCCATGACCTGTATCAAGATGGCGTTGGGTGAACCGGATGCCTCCGGCCGCCGCCGTCCTGTAGAAATGCCCGGCTCAGAATTCACACTCGATGTGGATTGTGTCATCATCGCCATCGGTACTTCTCCCAATCCGCTGATCACGTCTACGACCCAAGGCCTGGATACCCAGCGCTGGGGCGGCATCGTTGCGGATGAGACGGGTCTTACATCCAGACCTGGTATCTATGCGGGAGGAGATGCCGTGACCGGTGCCGCCACCGTCATTCTCGCTATGGGCGCCGGCAAAACTGCTGCGGCTGCCATCGACGCACAACTGAAACAGGCTTAAAAACAGGGTTTACTTTTATCACTGTTTTAAGTATACTTGAATCAACAAAACCCTTTTAAGGAGGTACTCTGTCATGTTAAAAGGTATTCCGCCGATCCTTTCACCGGAACTTCTGAAGATCCTTTCTGAGATGGGCCATGGAGATGAGCTCACCATCGGTGACGGCAATTTCCCCGGAGAAAACCTGGCGAAGCGTATCGTCCGTCTGGACGGCCATGGTGTCCCTGAGATCCTGGATGCGATCCTGCAGGTCATGCCGCTGGATCCTTATGTCGAAAAGCCTGTAGCCTTGATGCAGGTCGTGCCCGGCGATCCGGTCGAGACCCCCATCTGGGATACTTATAAAGAGATCATTGCTAAATATGACGAGCGTGGAGGAGATGCAGTCGAGAATATCGAACGTTTCTCTTTCTATGATCGTACCCGCGATAACTCTTACGTTGTCATCATGTCCAGTGAGACCGCATTGTATGCCAATGTGATCCTTAAGAAAGGTGTTATCTAAGCTTAAAGCTGCGATCTTCGACCTCGACGGAACGCTCATCGATTCCATGGGCGTCTGGGAGCGCGTGGACCGCAGCTTTCTTTCGAATCACGGATTCGCGCAGGATGAGTACTACATTCGTGCGCTCAAGAACATGAATTATCGTCAGGCTGCTGAGTTCACGGTCTCTTATCTGGGGATCGATATCACGCCTGAGGAATTGTTTCAGGAATGGAACGACACTGCTGTCTGGGAGTACGGACACACCATCGAGATGAAACCCGGCGCTGTCGAAACACTTGAATGGTGCGCTAAGCAGGGGCTCGGTATCGTTCTGGCAACGGTATCCGATCGTCTGCTGAGTGATGCTGTCCTAAAGCGCCACGGTGTATATGATCTGTTTACCGGCTTCACAGATGAAGCGGCCGCGGACGTCGGCAAAGAAAAGCCGGATATCTATCTTCAGGCGGCATCGATCGCCGATGCCCGTCCGGAAGAGTGCATCCTGTTCGAGGATATTCTGAAGGGGATCCATGCAGCAAAGCAGGCCGGTTTTATTACCTGTGCTTTTGAAGATGCATCTCAGGCACCGGACCATAAAATGCTGCAGCAGGAAGCAGACTATTATATCAGCACCTGGGCGGAGGGCCTTTCCCTCCTAAAACGATACAGAGGAGAGAAGACCTCATGAAGGAACGTATACTTGCACCGTCGATCCTGTCCGCCGATTTTTCTGAACTTGGCGCACAGGTACGGCAAACGGAGCATGCTGGAGCTTCCTGGCTGCATATCGATGTTATGGATGGGCATTTCGTACCCAGTCTTTCCTTTGGTTTTCCGATCATCCAGTCCATCCGACCCATAAGCAAACAGTTCTTCGATGTCCATCTGATGATCACCGATCCGGAACGATATATCCCACGGTTCGTAGACGCCGGCGCTGATGGCATTACATTTCATATCGAAACGACGACGGATCCTCGTGCTGCTGTCCAATTGATCCATGAACAGGGTGTGAAAGCCGCTGTATCATTGAATCCTGAGACACCGCTGTCTTCCTTGGATTCTGTGCTGGATCTGGTCGATATGGTCCTGATCATGACGGTCCATCCCGGATTTGGAGGGCAGAAGTACATTGAAGAAATGACGGATAAGATCCGCACATTGCGTGAAAGCCGTCCGGATCTCGATATCGAAGTGGATGGTGGTATCAAACTCGATAACGTGCAGAAAGTACTGGATGCCGGCGCGAATATCATCGTGGCGGGTTCTGCTGTTTTTGCGGGTGACATCGAGGCAAACGTAAATGCGTTTCTGAATGTCATGGCCAACGAATAGTGACCTTATCTGGACACGAAAAAAGCCGGGCAAAGACCCGGCTGAAATAAAAAAAGCTCCCGACCGGATTCGAACCGGTGACCTACGCATTACGAGTGCGTCGCTCTACCGACTGAGCCACGGAAGCTTAAAGCGTTTTATAGTTTACTACATTCTGCCGGAGCTGTCAAGCATTAATTTGCCGGACACATGGCTGACAGGAGGAAACAATGACTAAGGTACGTTTATGTCTTGCCGGCCTCGGTGGCCGCGGCAGAGGCGTTCTGGGATCCGTCCTGCTGACGATGGACGATGTAGAGATCTCTGCTGTCTGTGACATCTACGAGGACCGTATTGCTGCGGCTGTCGATATCGTTAAGGAAGCCGGCCGCCCTGCGCCGGAAGGGTTCACGGAGTACCGCCTGATGATCGATACCATACACCCGGATGCCGTCCTTATCTTCACCGGGTGGGAATACCATACAGAGATCGCTGTCTATGCCATGGAGCATGGCGCTCATGTCGGCAGCGAAGTCGGGTGCGCCTATTCCATGGAAGAGTTATACCACCTGGTGGAAACGAAAGAGCGGACCGGCAGGCAGTATATGTTCATGGAGAATTGCTGCTACGGCAAGGAAGAACTGCTGGCAACGGCCATGGCGCGCGCCGGTCTGTTCGGCACGATCGTACACGCGCAGGGATCTTATGCCCATGATCTGCGTGAAGAGATCCTGTATGGTATCGAGAACCGTCATTACCGCTTCCGTAACTATCAGAACCGCTGCCTGGAGAATTATCCAACCCATGAGTTAGGTCCGATCGCACGTCTGCTGGGCATAAACCGGGGCAACCGGATCGTCTCCGTCGTTTCCGTCGCGTCCAAGGCGGAAGGACTCAAGGCCTACGCGCTAAAGCAGGACCTGGCAGGGAAACTGCCGGATTCCGCTAGGGACGTCACTTTCCGTCAGGGCGATATCGTCACCACGATCCTGACCTGTGCAGGAGGGGAGACCATCACGTTGCGTCTGGATACGACGCTCCCACGATTCTACGCGCGGGACTTTACGATCCGCGGTACCAAAGGCCTGTATGAACAGAACACGAACACGGTCTTTCTGGAAGATGTACATCCGGAAGCATACTGGGAGACAGCAAAATCTTATCAAGCCTTTATGAATAACGCTGAGGCCTATGAGGAGACCTATCTTCCCGCGATCTGGAAAGAAGTCACTCCGGAAGTTCTGGCGGCAGGACATGGCGGTATGGATTACTTCTGCTATCGTGCATTCATCGATGCAGTTCGCGACGGGACCGACGTCCCGATCGACGTTTATGACGGAGCGACCTGGATGGCCGTTTCTGTACTGTCTGAGATCTCCATCCAGCAAGGTGGAGCGCCACAGGCAATGCCGGATTTCACCGGAGGAAAATGGTATCTGCGTCCGCTTCGGGACGTCGTGGAATAAACAATTGGAGGAATACCTATGAAACCATTTATGGATCCTGATTTTTTGCTGCAGACTGAGACCGCAAAGCACCTGTTCCATGAGTACGCGGAATCACTGCCGATCTATGATTATCACTGCCATATCAGCCCAAAAGAGATCTATGAGGATATCCACTATGAGAATATCACACAGGTCTGGCTGTACGGCGATCATTACAAATGGCGCATCATGCGCGCTGTTGGTACGCCGGAAGACCTGATCACCGGCAGCGGCTCGGATTATGATAAATTCCTGGCATATGCAAAAGCCTTATCGCAGGCCATCGGCAATCCGCTGTATCACTGGTCGCATCTGGAACTGAAACACTATTTCGGTATAGAGGAGACCTTGTCTGAGAAGACAGCACCGATGATCTGGGAGAAGGCCAATGCCAAACTGAAAGATCTCTCCTGCCGCGATTTGATCCGCATGAGCAACGTTGCTCTTGTAGCCACCACGGACGATCCTATCGATGATCTGCAGTATCATAAACTGATCGCGGAGGAGGGCAACATGTCAGCGACGGTGGTCCCCGCCTTCCGTCCCGATCGTTTGGTCGAGATCACGAAGCCGGACTTTGCATCCTACATCCAGTCGCTTTCGGATGTTGTTGGTTACCCTGTAGAAACACTGGATCAACTGGAGCAAGCCGTATATGACAGGATCGCGTATTTCCACGCACGCGGCGGCCGCATCTCCGATCATGGTCTGGACTATGCGCCTTTTGAACCTGCTTCCAAAGAAGATGTCGATGCTGTCTTCCGTAAGGCATTGCGCGGCGAGACTTTGACAGCCAAAGAGAGAGACCAGTACCGCACCTATCTGCTGATCCTTCTGGCTCAGGAATATGAGAAGCATGATTGGACCATGCAGCTGCATATGGCAGCGATCCGCAATGTCAACAGCCGCCTTTTCAACAAACTGGGACCGGATGTTGGCAATGACGCCATCCTGGACGTCCATCTGGCAGAGAAGCTCGGCGGGCTGCTGGATGCTATGCAGGCAGGGGGTCGGCTCCCCAAGACGATCCTGTACAGCCTGAATCCGAATGACAATTATACTTTACTGACGATCCGCGGCTGCTTTGCGGGAGAGACCGCAGGGCTGATCCAGCTGGGTTCTGCATGGTGGTTCAACGATCATATCGATGGCATGCGCCAGCAGCTGCGCACCGTGGCCAATGTAGGCGTATTAGGACAGTTTATTGGCATGTTAACAGATTCTCGAAGCTTTTTATCCTATTTCCGTCATGAATATTTCCGAAGGATCGTGTGCGATCTTGTGGGAAACTGGGTCGAAAATGGAGAATATCCACAAGACGAGGCGGCGCTTCGGGATATCATTACTGGTATTTGTTACAATAACGCGGTACGTTTCTTCGGAATCGATCTGAAGTGACAGATTATTGCGTAAAAATACGCTTTCATGTATAATTGACATAATCGATTTCTATGGGTAAGTTGGTGAAAATCGACTTACCCTTTTACTTTTTTCTAATGCAGGAGCTACGGGATATGCAGACTTTTCGGATCTCTTCAGCTGAGGCCGGGCGCCGGCTTGATAGGTACGTATTGAAGCAGTATCCGCATATGCCTATAGCTTTTTTACACAAACAACTGCGGGGCAATGGATTCCGACTGAATGGAACGAGGATCCATGATGGGTCTATACTTTTACGCGATGGGGATACGCTGTCTGTGTATATTACAGACGAGCAGGCAGCCGCGTTTCAGGACACTTCTCAAAGGACGGCTACCTTAGCGGTGGATCTGGAAATGTTGCCTCCCATTATCTACGAAGATGCCCATATCGTCATCTTCAACAAACCTGCAGGTATGCTTTCGCAAAAAGACAGTCCCGATGCGGTCTCACTCACAGAGCTGGGCCGTGCCTATCTGTATGCGAAAGGTCTTCCGCAAACACCTGGATTTCAGCCGGGTGTAGCCAGTCGTCTGGATCGAAACACTTGTGGTTTAGTCACGATGGGAAAGGATCTGGCTGCGCAGCAAGCATTATCGGAGTTGATCCGGTTGCATGGAGTGGAGAAGCACTATCATGCGATCGTGCATGGCATTCCTGCGTGGGATGCCTGGACCGATCTGACTCATGTTTATAAAAAAGATACAAAACAGAACCTGCTCGAACTCCATACGGCATGTCCTGATGAAAAAAACCTTGTGCACAGCAAAGTAAGAATACTGAAAAGCGATGTTGCATCGAAAACTTCTCTTGTGGAGATCCTTTTGATCACGGGGAAATCACATCAGATACGAGCGCAGCTCGCGTTCGAGGGGTATCCCATCGTGGGAGACCCGAAATATGGGATCAAGGGTGATCTGAAAACAGGCCAGCTGCTGCTGGCCCGGGAACTCGTATTCCTTCAGAAGATCGAACCTTTATCATATCTTTACGATCAACATTTTTATGCTGACTGGCCGGAAGCTATGAAGACGCTACCTTTTGGGCAGTTATGGGAAGGACAGCTACACTCATGAAAGATCCTTATGACTTTTTGCTTTCCGGCGCAGATACAGGAGCCTTGCGGGATGAGCTGATTCGTTTGGCGGAGGAAAACCATCTGACCTACGTGCAGGATGCCGCTGGCAACCTGCTGGTCCGTAAACCCGCGAATCATTATCCTATCAAGACTGCGAAGGTACTGCTGCAGGGCAGCAGCCGACAGGCGATCGCATTCATGTGCGAAGCGGTGGCCAATCCACCGGACCATAGTCCTGCTTTGGAACTGCTTGTTACCAATGTTAACGAAAATGGTAGATCTTCACTGCCGTTTTTCGATGTGAAGCAGCTGGAATCCCGGTATATGATCAATCTGGACGGGAACAATGAACGTTACGTGATCTCTTCCTGTTCCGGTCTGGTGCGTCTGATCTTCGATACGGACATCTATCGTACCCAGTTGATGCATGATATGATCCCGGTCGAAGTGCGCATCTTTGGACTGCGCGGCGGACACGGTGCCAGGGACATCCATCTGGGCGGCGGTAACGCGATCAAACTGATGGGTGAGTTCCTGTTCGGATGGTACAATTATTCTATCGAGACACAGCTGGTCTGTATCATGGGTGGATCTCCATTCAGCGGTATCCCGAGTGAGTGCAGCGCAAGGCTTTGGATCCGACAGGATCAGAAAGAAGACATGGACCGTGGCTGCTGGTGGTTCGGAGAAGATCTGGCCAAGCGGTACGGCATGTCCGACCCCTACGCGCGCATTGAAGTCAGCTATCCCGATTATTCCGGCAATACGACCGAGTGGAGCCCCATGTCCATGGACGAGACGGGCCGTATACTGAGTTTCCTGAACATGGCGCCAAACGGTGTCATCAGTATGGATGCGGATCAGGTCGTTGAAACATCCTGCAATATGCGTATGATCGTTACCCGCAAGGATCGCTTTGAGATCGAAGTCTCTGTGCGCAGTTTCGATGATGATCAAAAAGACGCACTGCGTGAGAAGTGGGAGTTGATCGCGGAAATGAATCGATTGCATTTCCGGTCCTTCGGTGATTTCCCCTGCTGGAAGCATAAGAATGAAAGCGACATTCTGGATAAGTATTGCGATGCTTATAAAAAGCTATATGGAGAAACCCCTGAAACCGGAGCGATCCACAGCGAGAATGCCTGCATGGTCATCGTAGAAGGCATCCCGGGCATGGATGCGATCAGCGTCGGTGTCGATCAGGCTGATGGCAATCCGGATCCAAGCAGTATGTATCGCATCTGGCATGTCCTGTTGGAGCTTGCGGCTGCTGATATCTTACCGGAACGAGAGTAAAACAAAAAGGCACGATCCCGAAGCAGGGGAGCGTGCCTTGTTTTTGTTTCTTATAAAGATCAGATGATATAAGGACGGACACTTTCCGGAAGCTCGTCCGCATCAGCACAGACGCTGATGATAAAGTCGACATGATTCTTTTCAGAAACGCTTTCGATCTTGTGAATGAGCGTATCGACACGCGCCGGGTCGATCTTAGCGTTTTTCAAGAGACCATCGATAAAGATGGTTTTGATATCGTAATCCTGGGAAAGGATGCCACAGACGAAACCAAAGAATTCACGGTTGGAATCCAACGGATAGTCGTCCGCGTTGACCAGGCGGATGTTATAACTGAGATTGTGCATATGACTATGATCGATATCGACGTAAACGATGTGACCGTCGGTGACCTTCATCATATTGTTGGCCATATCTATGAGATTCTTGGTTTTGCCTGTACCTTCACGGCCAGAAATGATTTGAATCATAGATTATACCTCCTGTGATTAAAGTTCTTGTTATATATTTCTTTGACACAAAACCGCTTTTTCCTTTTTTCGGAAGCAGGTTTTGTTTTATTATAACACATTGGGATATTTCTTGCAATCATCTTTAGTTTGCAGTATAATATTGAATGTATAACTATGTAGATAAGGAGGATCTTTTCTAGTGAAACGAACCGATTATATTTCCTGGGACGAGTATTTCATGGGCGTGTCGATCCTTTCGGGTATGCGCAGTAAAGATCCGAGCACACAGGTCGGCGCCTGCATCGTCAGTGAAGATCATCGGATCCTCTCCATGGGCTATAATGGAATGCCCACTGGCTGCAGCGATGATGAGCTTCCCTGGGACCGTACCGCTGATGATCCGTTGGATACCAAGTATCTGTACGTGTGCCACGCGGAACTGAACGCCATCCTGAATCATGCCGGTCCATCTTTGCGCGGTGCTACGATCTATGTATCATTGTTCCCATGCAACAACTGTGCGAAGGCCATCATTCAGTCCGGCATTCGTGAAGTGGTCTACCAGGACGATAAATATGCCGATACACCGGATGTCATAGCCTCCAAGAAAATGCTGAATATGGCGGGTGTCAAACTGCGTCAACTGCCAAAAAGCGGACGTCATATCGCATTTGATCTGTAAAATCCGAAAACCGGCACCTTCGTTTTATCCAATGAAAGGAAAACGAAGATGTCACAAGAAAAAAGACTCACAATGAAGGATCTGCCGGAAAACGAGCGCCCCTACGAGAAGCTCGAAAGAATGGGGGCCGGCGTTTTATCCGATGCGGAACTGCTGGCTGTACTGCTGCGTTCCGGTACCCGCAGCGAGCGCGTCACAGAAGTAGCGCAGCGTGCTCTCGTTACCGCGCGCGAACAGAATCCGGTCGATCCGCTTTCTGCTTTGCTGCTCATGCCATTGGAAGCGCTGTCCGGGCTGCGCGGCATCGGCAGAGTCCATGCCATCCAGCTGAAGGCAGTGCTGGAAGTGGCAACACGTATCGCTTCCGTAAAAGCTCCGGACCGGGCCTCGTTCCAGGATCCGGCTGCTGTCGCAGAATACTGCATGGAATCCATGCGGCATCTGGATCAGGAAACGGTGCGCGTCTTATATCTCAACAATAAAGGACGGCTGCTCGCGGACAAAACCTTATCCGTGGGTACGATCGAGCAGGCGCTCGTCAGCAGCCGCAACATCATCATGGCGGGGATCTCCTGTAAGGCGGTGCAGTTCATTTTGCTGCACAATCATCCTTCGGGTGATCCTTCCCCCAGCCGGGACGATATCGAGACCACAATGAAATTGGCGGAGGCCGGCCAGCTTATGGACTTGCGGCTGGTGGACCATATCGTGATCGGCGATGGTATTTACTATTCAATGAAAGAACACGGGATCCTCGACAGGACCCCGGTATGAGGTGGTCATTTGTTAGGAGCAAAGGATTTTGGCATCGATCTGGGTACGAATTATATCCGCATCTATATGCCCGGCAGTGCGATCATTACGGAACCGAACATCGTTCTGTATCACAGCGGCACCCAGGCGATCGCTGCCATCGGGTCTCGAGCGGAGAAGCTTCTTTCCCTCGATTCTGAGAAATATATGCAGCTTTTCATCAAAGAGAACGGCGTGTTGGATTATACGACGGCCAAGGATACGCTTGCGTTCATCGTCCGCCATTATCAGCCGCTCAGTTTTCTGTTGCATCCGGATCTTCTGATGGCCATTCCTCATGGCAGCAGTGTCATCGAGCGCAAGGCGATCCGTGACCTTTGCATCCAGGCCGGCTTCAATGAAAAAGGCCTGTATTTTATCGACGAACTTCTTGCGGCAGCGATCGGGGCAGGGCAGCCGGTCCTGGATCCTGTCGGTTCTATGGTCATCAATATCGGTGGCGGAAACACGCAGGCAGGCGTCTTTTCTTTAGGCGGTCTTGTATGTTCCGGTTCACTGCACAAAGGCGGCCGTGCACTCAGCCGGCAGATCATGGAATATGTCCGGAAGCAGTATGGCATCATGATCGATATTTCTACTGCGGAGCGCGCCAAGATGCGGATCGGAAGTCTTCTGCCGCAGGATATGGAGATCGACCAGGTCACTTTGAACGGCCGCAATATGCAGACCGGTATGCCCGATGCGGCTGTCGTTACGACGGAAGAGATGCGCGAAGCGATCAATCCTGTTGTTACGGAGATCGTCGATTGTATCTATCAGGTATTGGAACAGACACCGCCTGATCTTGCTTCAGATCTTATTGAAAACGGCGTCCTCGCCACAGGCGGCGCTGTGCAGATGCACGGTCTCATCGAACTCATTGAAGAACGCACACACCTCAAGATCAATTTAGCCAAGCACACTTCGGACGCCGTCATCCGCGGCGTCCAGAAGGTGATGCAGGATCCGTCGGCCTGGAACGGGGTATATTCAGACTTATTACAATAACGGATCCTCGATAAAGGAACGATACATGAAAAAAATACATAGACAAAAAATCAAATGGAGGAGCAGGTTCCTGCCGGGCACGGATGCCATTCAGACGATCCAGGACCGTACACCGCTCAAGATGTCGACCAAATATCGGCTTTCCGCGGTGGCTGTCTTTTGCGTGATCTGTCTGTTCATCACCGTCGTTCTCGGACAATCCATCGAACCATTCCATACATTTTACGGGAAATTGGCACATCCGTTCCAAAAGATGTATCTCAGTGTAGAGAATTTTGTCTCCGATACTGTCACAACCTTGAAGCGCATCCGCTCTCTGGAGAAAGAGAACCAGCGCTTAACAGAAGAGCTGGAGTATTACGTATACGAGAATACGACTCTGAAGACCGAAGTTATCCAGAGCGAGGAGATCCTTGCCCTGTACGAACTGGATCATTATTATGCAGCGTATCCGAAGACCGGTGCGCAGATCGTCGGCCTCTCTAACAATAACTGGTATGATTCATTGATCATCGATAAGGGCATCGCTGATGGGATCACAAAGGATATGCCCGTACTGGCCTCCGGCGGTCTTCTGGGCCGTATTACGAAGGTGTATGAACATTATGCGGTCGTTACTACGCTCATCAACAGTGACAGCCGGATCTTTGGCGAAGTCAACCGCCTCAACCGCAGCATCGTCAACGTTTCCGGGTCTACGGAGCTCGAAGGCGCAAGCCTGTGTATGATCGAGTTCGATCCCAATGAGACAGATCTTGTCGTGGGTGATGAGATCGTTACGTCCGCCTTGGGTGAGATCTATCCGCCGGGACTTCTGATCGGTACCATCACGGAGATCCAGCCTTCTGAAAACGGTCTTACGAATACAGCACTCCTGAAGCCGGCATCGGATACGACCGGTCTTTCCTACGTTCTGATCATTACCGAATTATGGAAAGAGGACATGAAAGCTGAGATCGGGGAGGGGCAGCAGCCATGAAAAAGCTCATCCTTCTCTTTGTGTGTTTTCTTATCGTCATATTGGAATCCACGTTGCTCAGCCATTTACGGATCGGCGGCATCATACCGAATCTGACGTTGATCACGGTTATGTCCGTCGCATTGTGCGATGGGTCGAAAACAGGCCGGCATATAGGCTTTTTTATGGGTCTGACGCAGGATGTCCTGTTCTTTCGTTCGATCGGTTACTATGCATTGCTTTTTTATCTGCTTGGACACCTCAGCGGTATCGCACGCCGTGTTATCCGCAGATCCAATATGACCAGTCTGTTTCTGTTCGTCGTCACCGGCGATCTGGCTTATGGACTGATCAACTATGTGTTCCTTGCGTTTCTCCATGGACACACGGATCTGCCTTACTATCTGCATAAGATCATCATTCCGGAAGCAGCGTATACGTCCTTCTTCATTCTGCCGCTGTACTGCGTCCTGGCATGGCTCTGCAGGATCCTGGAGCATCTGCGCGTCAAGGATGCGATCTCTCATAATCTGATGCGCAGGGAAGAGGTCGAATCATGAAGCAGATCGTAACATTTTTGCGAAAAGTCGTCGGCAATCGCATCCTTTGGACGGTGATCATCGTTCTTGCCATCTTTGCCGGCCTGATCCGCAATCTCTATATCATGCAGATCCTCAACGAGAGCGAATACGTCGAACGTATGTATGAGGATACGGTCGAAGAGTTCTCCATCGGCGGTGCCAGAGGCAATATCTATGATTGTTACGGACGCCCGTTGGCGATCAATACGACTTCAAAATCACTGTATTATAAGACGGATAGTGACAATCCCTCACTGAACGCTTCACTGTTGGATCTGTTAGATACCTTAGAAACCAATCATGAGGAACTCGCGATCAACAACGAGCTGCCTATCCGGCATGATCAATACTCCGGGTTTTACTTCACGGATCGATATGCCAATCCGACCGGTACCGCCAGATTGAATTTCCTTGCCGAGATCTTCGGTACCAAGCGTTCGGATCTAACAGAGGAGCAGGCCGCTTCTACAGCAGAGGACGCGTATTATCGTATGCGCGATGTCACCTTTTCTATCGACCCTTCCTTACCCATGGAGACGGTACTGGTCCTCATGAACATCCGCTATGTATTCTTCCAGAACCGGTGGAATCCGGAAGAACCGGTACTGGTTGCGGAAAACATTTCTGAAAAAACACAAGCCATCGTGCTGGAGCAGCACGACCGATATGTCGGTTTCTACGTAGAGACCGAATATACCCGTACCTATCCGGAAGGACCGTATTTCGCACATATCATCGGTTATACCGGCCGTATCTCCGAAGAAGAGCTGGAGCGCAATCAGGGCAAGGGATACACCGAAGCCGATACGATCGGCAAAGCAGGTCTGGAATCCGCTTATGAAGAGGATCTGCGCAGTGTCAAGGGTACGGTAGCTGTTACATATTCCGGCCGCACCGGCGAAAGGATCAAGGAGGAGACCGTCGTTTCCCCGTCCAAAGGGCACGATCTGATCCTTACCATCGATGCGGATTTCCAGAAAGAGTGTTACGATCTTCTGTATAAGAATGTAAAGAAGCTTCTTCTGGACAAGATCACGGGTTATCATCAGGAGGACAACGAATCCTATTCCGCAATGGATGTGATCACAGCTCTGATCAATAACGGGTTCTTCGATCTGTACACCATACAGGACAGTAAGAACACCGAAGCTGTCCGCTATATGACTGTGTACAATAAAGAGGCAGAGCGGGTCATCACGGAGCTTGAGCACTATTTGCTGGATTCTGATACGATCCTGGCCTATTATCCGGAAGACATGCTGGAATACCTGACCTTTATCGTCGCTTATCTGCGGGATCAAGGGTATCTCGACTATGCCTACCATGATGATAGTTCTGACGTCTACGTCCGTTATATCGGCGGTGTGGCCTCTGCGAGAGAATTCCTGGATTACTGCTATAACAGCGGTTATTTCTCATTGGAAGAATTCGGGTTGGATGGCTTTACGCCGGCGGAGAAGGGATTGCCTGTCATCGTTCATACCATTCTCGACGCGATCCGCCACAACCGGTCTTATGAACAATTGGTCTGCACCAACGTACTGACGAAGGATCTTTTCAGTGTCCATGATTTCATCCTGCTTTGCTATGATCTTGGATTCCTGGACAATAAAGATGGATCACGCGAGGACTACGCGGAAGGCAATCTCGGCAATCTTTCTTTGCTGCGCATGAAGATCGAAAATGATGAGATCACACCGGCGGACATCAATCTGGATCCATGTTCCGGGTCTTTGGTCGTGACAGACTGCGACAGCGGTAAAGTTCGGGCGATCGTCAGTTATCCCTCGTATGATACAAATCTGTATTTGAACAGTCCTCGCTATTACAATCGGATCCTGGCGGATCAGTCCGCTCCGATGATGTTCCGCGCGCTGCAGGAGCGTCGTGCCCCTGGTTCAACCTACAAGCTCTGCACAGCGGCCACTGCTTTGCAGCTTGGTTATATAACCACGGCAAACTACGTCTACGATGATTATGCGTATCCGAACGTTAATAGTGTGGCCAAGCCCGTATGCTGGAGCAAAACTTCCCATGGCAGCGTCAACGTTATCGATGCGATCAAAGTATCATGTAACTATTTCTTCTACGACGTTGGGTATCATCTGTGCGATCCGCTCCCGGACAAGACGTTCAATGATCAGTTCGGACTGGAAAAACTGGATCATTTTGCTGTGGAACTGGGCCTTGCTACCGAGACTGGTATCGAGCTGCCGGAATCCACACCGCGACTGTCTACAGAGGATGCCGTACGTTCCGCGATCGGGCAGGGCGGCAATGCTTTCACAGTAGCCAATATCAACCGTTACACAAATACGGTTGCCAACGGTGGGGACGTTTATGATCTCTATTTAGTCGATCAGATCAAAAGCGCTGATGGAAAGATCCTCTTCCAAAAGGATCCGAAACCGGTTTCTCACGCCGGTGTTTCCAAAGAGAACCTGGATATCATCAAAGAGGGCATGCGGCTGGTCAACACGTATTCCTCTGGTGAAGTCCTGGGTATTTTGGACCAAATGGGTGTGACGACCGCAGGCAAGACCGGTTCGGCTGAGGAATCGGCCGCACATCCGGATCATTCCTGGTATACCGGGTATACGAATATCGATGATCCTGAGATCTCCGTCTCGATCCTGATTCCTTTCGGAAATGGTTCTGAAATGGCTGTGCCGATCTTCAAAGAAGTCGTGGAAGCCTACTACGATCTGGTAGAACCTGAGACCGCAAAGACGTCTGAAGATGAAGAGGAAGAAGAAGAGATCTATTACTACGACGAGTAAGAATAACCTTAAGAAATACTTGCAAAAGGAGGGGAGATACAGTTATAATGTTTGACAAGAACAATCTGCGGCATATCGATTTCCTGCTCCTTGGATTGGTCACGTTTCTGGTCTTTTGCGGTATCATCATGATCGGGAGCGCTGACGGTTGGTACCTGGACCAAGAGCACTTTTCTCTGGATCCCATGATGAAACGTCAGATCCTGGGCTTCATCATCGGTCTTGTCGCTATCTTCTTTATTCTCCTGCTCAATTACGATAAACTGAAATTGTTTGTCATACCTTTGTATATCGGTGTTTTTCTGCTGCTGGTCGCCGTTTTGTTTATCGGTGTCGGCAGCGAGGCTGATGGGGACGACGTGCGCCGCTGGATCCAGCTGCCCGCCGGCTTTACCTTACAGCCTTCGGAATTCGCCAAGATCGCGATCATCATGTTCATGGCCTGGTTCCTGAACCTGTATCAGGACCGGATCAATAATTTCATGATCATTGCTGTGCTCGGTGTCCTGGTCGTGATCCCGCTGTTTCTCATCTATAAAGAACCGGACCTTTCGACGTCCATCGTAGTTGTGTCCATCGTATTCTTTATGGCATTGAATGGTAATGTGGGATGGCGTTATATCATTCCTGCCGTCATCATCGGAACGCTCCTTGTCGTCTTGGTATACACGGATGCCATGAGCGATCATCCGCGGCTCCTGGGTTATTACCAGGTCATGCGCATCAAAGCCTGGAGGCATCCTGAGGATTATCGTTTAGGCGAAGCTTTCCAGACGATCCAGTCCACCAACGCCGTTGGTTCCGGTGGATTGCTGGGCGTCGGTCTGTTCCATTCCAGCGGTACCGTTCCGGTTGCTACGACGGATTTCATCTTCGGCATCATTGGAGAAGAGCTGGGCTTCGTCGGCGCCATCGGCTTTATTACACTCTTGCTGCTTGTCTTTATCCGTATTATCATTATCGCGCAGCGTGCTGGTGATTTCTTCGGCAGGCTGCTCTGCATCGGTATCGCAGTTTCCTTCATTTTTCAGTCCGCGATCCACATCGGTGTCTGTACAGGCATGTTGCCCAACACAGGTATCCCACTGCCTTTTGTCAGTTACGGCAGCAGTTCTCTGATCGCGAGTATGATCGGCATCGGTCTGGTTCTGAAAGTCGAATCAGAAGCCAGAATGGTATAAAACAAAGGAGAGGCAAAATGAACATCGCCCTGATCGCACACGATAACAAAAAGAAGCTTATGCAGAATTTCTGTATTGCCTATCGTCCGATCCTCAGCAAGCATCAGATCTATGCTACCGATACCACCGGACGTTTGGTAGAAGATGTGACCGGACTTCGTGTCCATCGCGCGCTTGCAGGCCATTTAGGCGGAGACCGCCAGCTCAGCGCTCAGATCAATGGGAATGAAATGGACGTCGTTATCTTTCTACGCGATCCGCAGCAGGATCCGCAGCGCGATCAAAGTTTCATCGAGATCGTAAAGATGTGCGACAATAATAATATTCCTGTCGCGACGAATGTGGCGACGGCGGAAGCGCTGATCATGGCGTTGGAGCGCGGCGACCTCGACTGGCGCACGCTGTATCGTTCATAACTACGTTTACGGGCCTTGTTCCAAGGCCCTTTTTCCTAATACTCCAAGAAAGGAACCATTTGCCACATGCAGGTACGCATTCCTGATTCCATATTGCTCTCGGTACAAAAGCCAGCCCGCTACATAGGCGGAGAGGTCAACATGGTCCGTAAAGAGATCATCGATGACCTGATCCGCTTTTGTTTTTGTTTTCCTGATGTCTATGATATCGGTATGTCACACTTGGGACTCCAGGTCCTGTATCATGATTATAACCGTTATGATGACGTATATATGGAGCGTTGTTTCGCTCCATGGCCTGACATGGAAGAGCAGATGCTGGCCCATGATATTCCACTGTATGCATTGGAAACCTTCACCCCCATCAATGAGTTTGATTTTCTCGGCTTTACATTGCAGTATGAAATGTCTTTCACCAATATTCTGAACATGCTG
>JAEEGL016301686.1_pt1 | contig 18398 bp, 18 predicted proteins | sample 9134231 | NCBI WGS metagenome assembly JAEEGL01 (sample SAMN16246548, study PRJNA631951) | gut metagenome | biome: gut microbiome; feature: rumen; material: fiber-attached | host: Bos | place: Iran: Karaj | collected 2018-10 | reverse complement strand
ATATCCTCTATCATAACCTCATCTCTTATTATATTTATTTTGTAATGTATTAAAATCTAGATTAATATAATCAATAATAATATTGTATGTTGTTTTAATAGCTTCTTCAATTTTTTCTCTATCTTCTTTACTAAATTTACCAAGTACATAGTCTTTAGTATCAGATTCTTTATTATTTGATATACCAATTTTTAATTGTTTATATTCATTATTTTTGAAGTTAGCTTCAATATTCTTCATACCATTATGACCACCAGAAGAAGATCTTTCTTTTAATTTTATTTTACCTACTTCTAAATCTAGGTCATCATGTATTACTAATATATCTCTTTCATTTACTTTAAAGTAGTCAGCATATTTTCTCATTACATCACCACTTAAGTTAATAAACTTTTGTGGTTTAAGTAATATGATATCTTCACCATCTACTTTTCCTTTTGTATATAACCCTTGGAACTTATCTTTATCTATTGTAGCTCCTACTTTAGAAGCAAAATAATCAATAGTATCAAATCCGACATTATGTCTTGTATGATCATATTCTTTTCCAGGATTACCTAGACCTACTATTAATTTCATTTTTTTGCCTCCTTATATTCTATATATACATCATTTTTAATTAGTCCATGAAGTTTTGCTACTTTTTTAATAGCTTCTTTTTCATCTAATCCTTCACTAATTAATTTATCTACATGAGAAATGATATCTATATCGTCAAAGTTTTCTTTCTCTTTATTTTCTTCGATTAAGATAACAAACTCACCTTTAGGTTCACCTAGTTCTTCTAAAACCCTATCTACTTTACCTCTATATACTTCTTCATGCTTCTTAGATATTTCTCTAACAACAGATATATTTCTATCACCCATTATTACTTTTATTAATGCAAGTGTTTCTACAACTCTATATGGTGACTCATATACTATAATTGTATATTTTTCATTCTTTAAAGACTCTAATTCTTTCTTTTTAGAACTCTTTTTACTATCTAAAAATCCATAGAATAAAAATTTATTTGGATTAAGGCCACTCATAGCTAATGCAGGAGTAAAAGCAGTTGCCCCTGGAAGACATACTACATTATATCCATTCTTTATAGCTTGAAAAGCAGGTTCAAAACCAGGATCACATATACTTGGAGTACCTCTATCAGATACTACAGAAACATTAAAACCTTTAGATAAATAATCAAGTATTTTCTTTGATGATTCATCTTCATTAAACTTATGAGATGCTATTAACTTTTTATCTATCTCATAATAATTTAATAATTTCTTTGTTTCACGTGTATCTTCAGAAAATATTACTTCTGATTCTTTTAAAGTATTAATTGCTCTAATAGTAATATCTTCTAAATTACCAATTGGAGTTGGTACTAAGTATAATGTAGGTTTACCATCATAACTTTTTTGACTCATATTAGTCGCCCCCAAACATCTTTTTTATTTCATCTCTATATTCGTTATTTTTGTTGTGGACAATTATTGGAGGTAATACTTTAATACCTTTTCTAGCATTTTTTCTACCTTCAATAATAACCATATTTGAATTTTGTCCTTCTTTAGGATAAATAAATTGTACTATTTTTGGAGTAATAATATTATCTTTCATAGATTTAAAGATTTCTTCTAATCTTTCAGGTCTATGAATCATAATAATTTTTCCATTATTCTTAAGTAATTTCTTACTAACCTTAAATATATCATCTAATGTAATACATATTTCATGTCTTGCAATTCTCTTTATTTCATTATCATTTTGTTTTGTCATTTCATTTGTCTTGAAATATGGTGGATTACAAGTAATAATATCAAATGAATCAGTATCAAATTGACTAATTACGTCTTTTACATCCATATTAAGTAGTTCTATTTGCTTATCTAATTTATTTATATTAATTGATTCTAAACCTAATTTATATACTTCTTTTTGTATTTCTACAGCATATATCTTGCTTTTAGTTTTAGTAGTTAATATCATAGGAACAGGACAGTTACCTGAACAAAAATCTATGATTTTATCACCTTTTTTAGGTTCTACATAATTAGATAAAAGAACTGAATCTAAAGAAAAGTTGAAATAATCAGTATCTTGAACTATTTTCATATTATTAATATTTAATAGATCATTAATTACCTTCATTTCTTCTCATATCTGTAATTTCACCATCATCAAATTGTACTCTATAAGTCATACTTATTGGATCAACAGATATAACCTTTCCTTCTTTATCATCAAATCTTTTTATAGTTCCTACTTTAGGAAGTTCTTTCTTTAATATAGAATATGTTTCATCTTCATAATCTAAACAACATAATAGTCTATTACATAAACCATTTATTTTTGTTGGATTTAAAGATAAATTTTGATTTTTAGCCATATTGATTGTTATGTTATTAAATGAATATAAGAATTCAGAACAACATAGTGGTCTACCACAAGGTCCTATACCACCTATTTCTTTTGCTTTATCTCTTGGACCTACTTGTCTAAGTTCAATTCTTACTTTAAAAACTTTAGCTAGTTCTTTAGCTAGTTCTCTAAAGTCAACTCTATCACTAGATAAGTAAGTAAAATATAAATGTGTTCTTTCAAAGTTGTATGAAGTATCTATTAATCTCATATCAAGATTATATTTTTCGATTAATTCATTACATTTTTTAGCAGCTTTTTCTGCATCTTTAAGATTATTATTATAAATAATATCATCTTCTTTAGTTGAAACTCTAATTATACTCTTAACAGGAGATAATAAAGATTTCTTATTAATACTTACTCTATCAGTAACTACTTCAGCATATTGAAATCCTCTTTCTGTTTCAACAATTACATTCATTCCACATTTAATATCTAATTTCCCTGGTGAAAAATAATATTTTCTACCATATTTTTTAAAACTAACACCAAAAACATCAATATCCATATTAAATCTCCTTACTAAATTCAATTATAAACTTATCTAAAATCATCTTAATATTTGAATTAGAGTTTAGTTTAAATTTAGTTTTCTCTAGCACTTCTAATTTATAGTTAATACTTTCCATAGAGTTATTATCACTAACCCTATTAAGTTCATCTATATGATTATTAAAGTATGCCACATTCCTCTTAAATTTAAGGTTTAATATATCATAATAGAAATATAGCATAAAATCAATAATTATTTTTATATCATCTTTAGTAGAAAAGAAATCAATATAATCTTTATATTTAATAAAGAACTTATTCCTCATAGAATCTAAATTAGTAGTAAACTCAAAAAGTTTACTTAGATATTCATCATAATTACCTTCTTCATATATAAGATCATATCTCTCTTTTATTACTTCATCTATTTCTTTATTGCTAACAATATTATTTAGATTAATAATCTGACATCTAGATATAATTGTAGGCATAACCATATTAATATTAGTTGTAAGAAGGATAGCTATTATGTCATCTGATGGTTCTTCTAAAAATTTTAGTATAGAATTAGCAGATGATGAGTTCATTTTCTCACATTCTCTAATAATATATATTTTTTTGTTAGAAATAATAGGCTTTGTTTGGAACTCTTTTTGGAGTTCGGACAACTGTTCCTTCTTAATAAATTGTCCTTCAGGACTAATTATCTTTAGATCAGGGAAGTTATTTTCATCTATTTGCTTAGATATATTATCATTTTCATCCCTAGATAATATTTTTTTAGAAAATTCTTTAGCATAATCTTCTAAATAGTTAATATCATTGCATACAAATAAATATGCTTGAACTAATTTATCATTATTCAAACTATCTAATAATATTGTTGTTGCTAATTTTTGCTCATTTAAATAATCTTCAAGCATATTATTCACCACCTAATCTACTTTAACTCTACCCTCTAATGCTTTTTGAATAGTCAATGAATCTAAATAATCCATATCTGCACCTACTGGAATACCAGCAGCTATCTTTGATATAGATACATCCATACCTTCAAGCATCTTTATTATATATAAAGAAGTAGTCTCACCCTCCATACTAAGATTTAAAGCTAATATTACTTCTTTAATTTTTTCATCTTTTATTCTTTTAATTAATTCATTTATCTTAATATCATCTGGATTAACTCCCTCAAGTGGAGATATTAAACCTTCTAATACATGATATTTACCTTTAAATGCATTTGATTTTTCAAAAAGTATTAAATCCTTTGTACTTTCTACTACACATAAAACACTAGAATCCCTAGAATCATCAGAACATATAGTACATAAATCAGAATCTTCAGTTAAATTATTACATTTAGTACACTTTTTTATTTTAGTTGATACATTAATTATAGATTCAGAGAAGTTCTTTATTTGATCTTCATTAAACTTTAAAACTGCAAAACTTAATCGTTCTGCATTCTTTTCACCTATTCCAGGTAATAATTTAAAGTTTTCTATTAAATCTTCTAAACTTTTAGGAAATTTCATTAGAATAAACCTGGCATAGCACTGCTATACTTTCCCAATCTCTTTTCCATTTCTTTATTAGCTTGATTAATTGCATCATTAGTAGCTAACATAATCATATCTTCTAATACTTCCAAATCATCTAATTCTATATTTTTATCTATAGTTACACTTAATACTTCTTTATTACCGTTTACTTTAACTTCAACTAATTCTTTTTTAGAAGTAAATTCCATTTTACCTACTTCTTCTTGAGTCTTTTGTATTTCTTTTTGCATATTTTGTGCTTGTTTCATTAATGCTTGTATATTCATTTTCTATTCTCCTATCTCTAATAAATCATCAAATTCACTAACTTTTTGACTATTTATCTCATTTAATACATTAGTTTCATCAATTTCATCTATTTTTTCTTTATTTCTTAATCTAGTTCTATAGGAATCACTAGTTTCAACCCATTTAGATTCTTCATAAATACATACTTTAATAGAATTGTTAATTCTATTATGAACAAAGTCTTCTATTATATTAAAGTTATCATACATTTCATTTTTTATACTTTCATCTGATGTAACAATAACTACTCCATTTGGCGATCCAGCTTTAACTTCACAGTCTGATAATATATTTTTAACCTTTAATTCATCTAAATTATATTGTTCACTGTCTTCATTTAATTTATTTTTATATTCAGTAAATGATTTTCTATCGGCATGAATCAATATATTATTAATTCTTATGTCCATTAATTCATCATATAACTTATATGATTCATTATCTTCTAATGTTCCACGTGGAACATTATCTTCTTTAATTTCTTTTTTAGGTTCTTCTTTTTTTTCTTCTTTTGGTTTTGATGTTCCACGTGGAACATTAACCTCATTTTCCTTGAATATATCTAATAATTTTATTATTAATAGATCAAAATATATTTTTTTATCATTAGATATCTTCATTTGGCCAATATAATCAGTTATTGTAAAAATAATTTTAATTACTTTATCTTTATCGAACTTCTTTATAAATGTATTTGAATTATTTATTTGATAATCAATAAGGTTATTTCTCAAATATTTAATAAAATCTTCACAAATAGATATATAATTCTTACCTTCTCTTTCTATAGAATCACTGAAATTAAATAATTCTTCAGCATTTTTATCATATATTAAATCAAAGAAGTTTATTATTTCATCATTATTGATTCTTCCATTTAATAAAATTACATCATCTAATTTAATATTACCATTTGTATAAGCATTTAATTGATCTAGTAATCCAATAGCATCTCTCATACCACCATTAGAATACTCACATATTTGTTTTAATGCTTCTTCTTCCACCTTTATTTTTTCTTTTTTACATATATTACTTAAGTTTTCTTCTATCTTAGACGCAGATATTGGTTTAAATTCAAACATTTGACATCTAGATAGTATTGTTAAAGGAACTTTTTGTGGTTCTGTAGTAGCTAATATAAAAATTACATGTTTTGGTGGTTCTTCCAAAGTTTTTAATAATGCATTAAAAGCTCCCATAGATAACATATGTACTTCATCAATTATATATATCTTATATTTAGATATAGTTGGAAGTAATGTAACATGATTCTTTATATCTCTTATTTCATCTACACCATTATTAGATGCAGCATCCATTTCAATAATATCTATATTTTCATTATTATTACTTGCTTCACAGATAGCACATTTCTCACAAGAACAACCATCTACATGATTTTCACAGTTTAAAGTCTTAGCAAATATCTTAGCTATACTTGTTTTTCCTGTTCCTCTTGGCCCTACAAATAAGTAGGCATGAGTTAATTTATCACTAATGATCATGTTCTTTAATGTTTGTACAATTATTTCTTGTCCACATACATCATTAAATGTCTTAGGTCTATATTTTCTATACAATGCTTTATATATCATGTCATCACCTTTTTCTTTAATAATTATAACATATTTTACCTTATATTATATATTATTTTTGTAATAAAAAATCAATGTTCCACGTGGAACATTGATTATCTTTTATCTTTAAAAAATTGCTTTAACTTATCTTCAATATTTATATTATCCTCAACTTTAATATATGTAGGATTACTCTCTGTTTCGTATTCATTTTGATTAAGAATATAGTATACCTTATCTATTCTAGATTTCTTAATTACCTCTTTACACATTGAACATGGTTCTAATGTAATATATAACTCACAATCATTAAGTCTCCAGTTATGCAGTTTTTTTGATGCTTTTCTAATACATATAATCTCTGCATGATCTAATACATTATTTGTAGTTTTAGTTTTATTATATGCCTTTGATATTATCTTACCTTCTTTTATTATTAGGGCTGCTACCGGAACTTCATCTTTTTTAATAGCTTTGTCTGTTAATTTATTTAATTCATCATATATTAATTGATTCATAATTATTCTCCAATAAAAAAGCACACACGAGAAGGAACTGTTATGGCTGCTACATCTCTGTCCTGACCAGGTTCCAATTTTCTCGTTGTGCATGTTTAATATACTATAATTAGTATTTATAGTCAATAAATTGACTAAAATATACTATTTTTATATTCAAAATATTTCCCGGGAAATATTTTGTTCGCTATTTTGTTTGATTATTCTTCTACTTTTGGTTCTTCAAAAGTAGTTTCTTCTACTTTTTGATCATTTTCATCTTCATTCTTAGAGATTGATGTAGATGATACTTTTTGATCATCTTTTAAAGTAATTACTCTAATTCCTTGAGTAACTCTACTCATTTTAGATACTTGATCTAATGGAATTCTAATAATCATACCATTATTTGTAATAATGATTAGGTCTGAATCTTCTTCAACTTTGCTTACAGATACTATAGGACCATTCTTTTCAGTAATATTCATGGCTTTAACACCTTTACTACCTCTATGAGTTAGCCTATATTCTTCGGCATTAGTTCTTTTACCATAACCGTTTTCTGTTACTATAAGTATTTCATCTTCAGGTTTAACAACAACAGCACTTACACATTTAGCATCATCAGGTATTTCAATACCTTTAACACCACTTGCAGATCTACCTAGAACTCTTATTTCAGATTCATTGAATCTAATCATTCTACCATTATCTGCACAAATAAGTATATCATCATTACCACTAGTAAGCATTACAGTTAAGATTTCATCAGTTTCTCTTAATCCTATAGCAATCTTACCCGTTTTTCTAATATTTTCAAATTCAGCTATATCAGTTCTCTTAACAAATCCTTGTTTAGTTACAAATGTAATCTTCTTTTCACCAATATCCTCAGAAACTCTAATTGGTAATATAGACATTACCTTTTCATCTTTTTCTATTGGTAATAAATTAACTACTGGTAATCCTTTAGATTGTCTTGAGAATTCAGGTATTTCATAACCTTTTATTCTATATACTTTACCTTTATTAGTAAAGAATAATACATGGTCATGAGTTTGAAGTGATATCATATTCTCTACAATATCTTCTTCGTTAGTAGTCATACCTTTAACTCCTACTCCACCTTTATTTTGAACTTTATAAGTATCTGTAGGAACTCTCTTAATATAACCATTCTTAGTAATATTAACTATTATATTATCTACTGGAATTAAAGATTCATCTTCAATATAATCAATAGCAGTCATATCAATCTTAGTTCTTCTATCATCAGCATATTTCTTCTTAATTTCAGTCATTTCATCTTTAATTATACCCATGATTCTTTCATCACTAGCTAATATTGCTTTTAATTCTTCAATTGTCTTATGTAATTCATCTAAATGATTTTCAACATCTTCTCTAGCTAATCCTGTTAATCTTCTTAACTTCATTTCTAGAATAGCTTGTGATTGAACATCATCTAATCCGAATTGTGTCATTAAACCATTTTTAGCATCTTCATCTGTTTTACTACCTCTAATTAGCTTAATAACAGCATCAATATTATCTAAGGCAATCTTTAAACCTTCATAAATATGAGCTTCTTCTTCTGTTTTCTTTAGATCATATCTAGTTCTTCTAATAATAACATCTTTTTGATGATCTATATATTTAGAAATAATATCTCTTAATCCAAGTGTTTTTGGTGTCTTATTATCAAGCATTAATAATATAATACTAAAATTAACTTGGAAATTTGTTAATTTAAATAATTTATTTAATACTACTTGAGCATTAGCATCTCTTTTTAAAGTAATAGTTATTTTTAAACCATTCTTTAAATCTGTATGATAATCTGAAATGCCTTCAATTATCTTGTTATGAACAAGTTCTGCTACTCTATCTTTTAAATCAGAAGTACTAACTCCATATGGAACTTCAGTAATAACAATATTTTGATGAGTTCCTTTATCTTCTATTGTAGCTTTACTTCTAATAGTAATAGATCCTCTACCTGTTTCATATGCTTTTCTAATACCACTATTTCCTAGAATTACACCACCTGTAGGAAAATCAGGACCTTTAATAAAATTCATAAGTCCCATTGTATCAATATCAGGATTATCTATATAAGCAATACATCCATCTATTACTTCACCTAAGTTATGTGGTGGAATATTTGTTGCCATACCTACGGCAATACCCATAGTTCCATTAACTAATATATTAGGAAATTTAGAAGGTAAAACAACTGGTTCTTCATATATTCCATCAAAGTTTGGAATCATATCTACAGTATCTTTTTTAATATCTTTTAATAATTCAAGTGATATTTTAGATAGTCTTGCTTCTGTATAACGAGAAGCAGCTGCTCCATCACCTTCAATATTACCAAAGTTACCATGTCCATCAACTAATGTATATCTTTCATTGAAATCTTGTGCTAATCTAACTAAAGCATCGTATATTGCAGCATCACCATGTGGATGATATCTACCCATAACATTACCAACAGTAGTAGCACATTTTCTATGAGGTTTATCTGGTGTATAACCATTTTCATACATTGACCATAAAATTCTTCTATGAACTGGTTTTAACCCATCTTTTAAATCTGGTATAGCACGAGCTGTAATAACAGATAAAGAATAGTCAATAAATGATTTTTGAATTTCATTAACTATATTATTTTCAATAAAACTATCTCTTTCATGGAAATCACCACTATATTCGGTAGTCATTTCTTCTGTAGTTTCTTCTACTAATTCTTCATTTTCCATCAATTACACCCCCTACTATATATCTAGGTCTGCATTTATAGCATTTTCTTCAATAAATTGTCTTCTAGGTTCAACTTCTTCACCCATTAATTGAGAAAATACAGCATCTGCAGCCACTAAATCATCAACAGTAATCTTCTTAAGAATTCTTGTGTTAATATCCATTGTTGTTTCATATAATTCTTCAGCGTCCATTTCACCAAGTCCTTTCATACGAGTAACTTCGGCTCTTGAACGTTCTGTATCTTTAATATTATTTAAATATTCATCTTTTTCTTCATCAGTTAATACATATTTTCTTGTTTTACCATGCATTATTCTAAATAATGGTGGTTGAGCAGCATATACATGACCTGCTTCTACTATAGGTCTAAAATATCTAAAGAATAATGTTAATAATAATACTCTAATATGAGCACCATCAACATCGGCATCGGTCATAATTATAATTTTGTCATATCTTAACTTAGATATATCAAAATCATTACCAATACCTGTACCAAATGCAGTAATAATAGATTTTATTTCTTCATTTGATAATGCTTTATCTAATCTAGCTTTTTCTACATTTAATATTTTACCTTTTAAAGGAAGAATTGCTTGAGTCATAGAATCTCTACCAAGTTTAGCAGATCCTCCGGCAGAATCTCCCTCGACTATAAATATTTCTGATTCACTAGGATCTTTACTCTTACAGTCTGTTAATTTACCAAAGAAGTTACTAATTGATAAATCTGATTTTCTAGAAGCTTCCCTTGCTCTTTTAGCAGCATTTCTTGCTCTACAAGCAGATATAGCTTTTTCTACAATAATTCTTGCTTCAGTAGGATTTTCCATTAAGAATCTTTCAAATCCTTCTGAGAATACACTATCAGCTAGTTTTCTAACTTCAGAGTTACCAAGTCTACCTTTAGTTTGTCCTTCAAATTGAGGATTTGGATGTTTACAAGAAATGATCATTGTTAATCCTTCTTTTACATCGTCTCCTGTAAGTGATTCATCTTTTTCTTTTAATATATTATTTTTTCTTGCATAACTATTAATAACTCTAGTAAGGGCTCTTCTTACACCTTCCTCGTGTGTTCCACCATCATGAGTATTAATATTATTAACAAATGAATAAATACTATCTGTGTTATAACCTGAATTATATTGCATAGCAACTTCGAACATAACACCGTCTTCTTCACCTTCTAAATGAATTACATTTTCATGTATTGGTGTTTTATTCTTATTTAAGAATCTAACATATTCAGATATACCACCTTCATACATAAATGTATCTTTTTTAACAGGATCTACTCTATCATCTGATAATGTTATTCTTAATCCTTTATTTAAGAATGCAAGTTCTCTACTTCTTACTTTTAAAGTTTCATAATCATAAATCTCTGAATCAAATATACTACCATCTGGTTTAAAAGTTACTTTAGTTCCAGTATCATTTTGATCACATGTACCTATTTCTTTAAGAGATTGAGTAGTTTTACCACCATTTTCAAATTTACATTCATAAATTTTACCATCTCTTTTTACTTGTACATCAACGAAAGATGATAAAGCATTAACTACTGAAGCACCAACACCATGTAATCCTCCAGATACTTTATATCCTCCTCCACCAAATTTACCACCAGCATGTAATACTGTATAAACTGTTTCTACTGTTGATATACCAGTTTTTGCATGTATTCCTACTGGAATACCTCTACCATTATCTTGTACAGTTACTGAATTATCTTTATTAATAGTTATTTCAATATGATTACAGAAACCTGCTAAAGCTTCATCGATTGAGTTATCAACTATTTCCCATACTAAATGGTGAAGTCCTTTAACATCAGTTGTTCCAATATACATACCAGGTCTTTTTCTAACAGCTTCTAAACCTTCTAATACTTGAATATCCGATGCATCATACTTATCTTGTGCCATATTATTCACCTATTTTTACCTTTCCCTCTTCTATATAAAATATATCAGCGTTTTTAGTTATTCTTTTACTTATACTATGTAAGTCAGTTGATGTAATAAATATTTGTAAGTCTTTATCTATATATTTAATTATGTTTATTTTTTTCTTTTTATCTAACTCACTAAATATATCATCTAATAATATAATTGGTTTAATATTATATTTTTGTTTATATATTTCTATTTCAGCTAGTTTTAAACAAAGAATTGCTACTCTATGTTGTCCTTGTGATCCATAATTATTAATTTCTTTTCCATCTATATATATAGAAAAGTTATCTCTATGAACTCCAATTAATGTTGTTTTTTGATTTAATTCACTATCTCTTACTCTTAAATATTTTTCTCTTAAGTCTTCTACTATATCTTCTTCATTATCAATAAATGATTCATATTTAACATATATATCTTCTTTTAAAGATATTTTTTTATAGATATCCACAATATAATCATTTAAATCATTAATAAATTCTTTTCTATATTTATATAATTTAATATTTAAATTTATTAATTCATCTGTTAGGATATCTAAATAATTAAAATCAATATTATGTTCATTCTTTAAATATTCATTTCTAGTTTTTAATACTTTATTATATTTAGCTAAGTAAATGATATATTTATTACTTATTTGTCCTATTTCTATATTTAGAAATTTTCTACGATCAGAAGGTGTTCCCTTTATTATTTCTAAATCATCTGGACAAAACATAACAACATTAATATTAGATAGATAATCACTTATTCTTTTAAATACATTATTATTAATAGATACTCTTTTACCTTCATTATTAATAATAATTTCATATGTATTTTTTCTATTATTGTTTTCAACTTCCCCTATTATCTTAGAAAAAATACAATCATTTTTAATTAAATAATTATCTTTATTACATCTATGGGATTTGGTTACTGCTAAGAAATATATACTTTCAAGGATATTTGTTTTACCTTGTGCATTATTTCCTATAAAGATATTAATATTCTTATTGAATTCTAATTTTAAATCTTCATAATTTCTAAAATTTTTTAATTCAATTTTTTTTAAAAACATTTTTAACCTATTTTTAAGCCCATTTTAAACACCTTTATAGTAAAACCAATTACCTACCCATACAAGTATATTATATCATAAAAATAGGTAAAAAAATTAAAATTTAGTAAAAAAACTCAATTTTTTTATAATTGAGTTTCTTAATTTTAATAATTTTCTATTCTTTTTCTAAGTAGTGATTCTAACATATATGATCTATGTATTTGATTTTCAAATGAATTAATAGAAATATTAATATTTAGTACATAATTATTATCAAATATTATATCTGTAGAACTACTATTACCATTAAATGATTTGATATTATTTAATATAATCCATGCACATCCAGTTAATCTTGGTGATGTAGTTGGAAAACATATTAGATTGTGAGATTCTTCTATTATAATTGGTGATTTATGAGTTATGTTCATTATAGATTTTGTACCTGCATGTCTTCCTTCATATGTTGAACCAAAATATTCACAACTATATTTTATAATATTAATAGGTTCTATATTTACTATAAATTCATTATTTTTTTCTATTACTTTAGATTTATTATAACCTACTGGAATAATAGCTAAAGTATTCTTATTTATTTCATAAATATTCATATATAATTCCCCCTTTCAGGAACTTATCATATATATTTTTCTCTTTTTGTAAAAAAATTCCACTAAAAAAGAGAACTTTAGTTCTCTTAATATGTTTTAATTGGTAATAAAAGTTGAATCAAATCATCATTTTCTTCATTAGTTAATATAATAGGATTAATTTCTCCATTTAATGAAATTTTAACATTATTAGATGAAATAGTTCTAAGAGCTTCTAACATATATTTAGCAGAAAAACTAATACTTAAATCATTACCTGTTTCATTAGAAATATTTAATCTTTCTTCTACTTTACCAATTTCTGGTGTATTAGATGTTACTATTAATTCACTATCATTTATTTCAAATTTAATAACATTCTTTTCTTTTTCAGATGTTAATAAAGATGCTCTATCAACAACATCATATAAATCACTAGTAGATGCTTTAACTACTATTTTATATTCAGTTGGTATTAATCTATTTATATCAGGAAAGTTTCCATTTAATAATCTAGATTGGAAATAAATATCATTAATTTCAAATAATATCTTATTAGTAAATATATGAATTTTAATTTCATCATCAGAATCATCTATTATTTTAATAAGTTCTCCTATATTTTTAGATGGTACTACTATATTAATAACATTATCCACAGCTTTATCTAATTTAATAGTTTTTTTAGCTAGTCTATATGAATCTGTTGCAACAACCTCCATAACATCTTTATCTATTTTAAAGTTAATACCTGTAAGTATTGGTCTTGTTTCTTGAGTAGAAGTTGCAAATATTGTTTGATTAACTAATTGTTTAATTAATTTTTTACTTATAGATATAGGACTAGATGACTTTTCTATTTTAATATTAGGAAATTCATCTGAATCAATACCATTTAAATTAAATTTAGAGTTTTCAGTATAAATTAATATTTTTAAATCATCTACTACTTCTATATTAATAAGTACATCTGGTAATTTTCTAACTATTTCTAATAAATATTTACCTTGTACTACTATAGATCCTTCTTTTTCTATAGAATCTATCATCTTTTTATCTATAAATGTTTTAATATCTATTTCATTATCACTAGCTTCTAAGTATAACCCATCTTTCTTTAAATCATATTTTATTCCTCCTAGTACTGGAATAATATTCTTACTTGATATAGCATGACTTACTATATTAAGACTTTCTAATAATATTTCTTTTTTAATTGAAAATTTCATTTTCCATTCCTCCTATTATTTTTTTTTAGTATATTATTATTATAGTTGTGGATAAAGTTTATAACTACTATATTCCTTTATATATCAACAAATTATACCTGTTTATAAAATGTTAATAATTATTATTTATCCACTACTTTTTAATCTTTTTCTTCAACTCCTCTATTACTTCTTTTAAATTATTATTTGTTTTTAATTCATTTTGTATTCTTTCACATGAATTCATTACTGTTGAATGATCTCTTCCACCAAATTCCATTCCTATTCTTGGAAAAGATTCATCTGTCATGTTTCTAGCTAAATATATAGCAACATGCCTTGGAAAAGATATTTTAGCAGCTCTTTTCTTACTTTTTAAATCATCTATAGTAATATTATAATAATCTGCTACTATTCTTTGAATCTTTTGTATATCATTTTTATTCTCTATATTACCATTAAATGTCCCTTTTAAAGCTTCTATTGCTAAATCCACAGTAATTTCTTCTTCAAAGAATATTGTGGAATATGCAGTAACTCTTGTTAAGGCACCTTCTAACGTTCTTATATCAGAATCACATATATTTGCAATAAATTCATATACATCATCTGATATATGCTGTGCAAAATTCATATTTGCTACTTTATTCTTTAATATTTTAATCTTTAATTCATTATCTGGTGGAAAAATATTTACTTTTAATCCCCAATTAAATCTTGTTTTTAAACGATCTTCTAATTTCTTTAAGTCATCAGGTGATGAATCAGATGATATTATTATTTGTTTTTTATCATCAAATAATGTATTAAATGTATGGAAAAACTCATTTTGTGAAGATTGAGATGTTCCAAGAAATTGAATATCATCTATTAATAATACATCTATATTTCTATATTTATTTTTAAAAGCTTCTACATAATCATAATAATCATTACTATCTTTCTTTCTATTAATAGCCATCCATTCATTTACAAAACTTTCACTTGTTACATATAAAACTCTTAAATTTGAGTTTTGAACAATATAATTACCTATTGCATGCATTAAATGGGTTTTACCAAGACCACTACTACCATATATAAAGAAAGGATTATATATTTTACCTGGACTTTCTGCTACAGCTAATGCTGTAGTTCTAGCAAACTCATTACTTTCCCCTACCATAAAACTATTAAAGGTATAATTAGGATTAAGATTTGTTATTTTTTTATTTTTATAACATTGATCTACTTCTTCCTCTTCTTTTTTTACAGGTTCTTCACTTTTTTCAACATTATATTCATCTTTTAATACAAATACCAAATTAAAATTAGTTCCTGTAATACTAGATAATATTTCTTCCATCATATCTTTATATGATTGTTCTAAGTGTTTTTTATGAGTTGATGTTGGTACTAATATTATTGCATCCTCATTTAAATCAAGGAGTTCAGTATCTTTAAACCATGTATCATATCCTAATGAGGACACTTTTTTCTTAATTAACGATAAAAATTTTTTCCACAATAATTCTTTATTTTCCAATTTGTCCTCACCACCCTATTTTTGTAGTAACATTCTAACTAAATAATATCACAATTTTGTTTAAAATCAACAAAAAAAGCACATTCTACTCTATTCCACAGTATATTGTTGATAACTTTTTATTGATTTTACAAACAATTATTTAGTTTTCCACAATATCCACAAATTGCTTTATCCACAGTACCAGTTATTAACAAATATACACATATTTGTAAAATTGTGGATACTTGTGGATAATTTGTTTAGTTATTTATTATAAGGATTTTTTTATAATTTGTACACAGATAATTAACAAATTTATTATTATTTATAAAAATTGTAATATTTTGTTGACATAGCAATAAAAAATAAGTATAATTTTATATGTTTTATGGACCTGGGAGGTGTAGTAATGAAAAGAACATTTCAACCAAATAATAGAAAAAAGAAAAAAACTCATGGTTTCTTCTCTAGAATAAAGGGTAACGTTTTAAACAGCAGAAGAAAAAAAGGAAGAAAAAGATTATCTAAATAATTATCCACTACATGTGGTTTTTTTTGTATAGAGGTGTATATGAAAAAATTAAATATTATTAAGAAAGAACAAGAAATAAATGATGTTATAAATACAGGTAGGAAAATTTATAATAGATATTATTATATATATAATAAGGAAAATAGTAATAATAAATATTATAGATTTTGTATTTGTGTGTCTAAAAAACTTGGTAATGCTGTTATTAGAAATAAGAATAAAAGGCAAATTAAAGATATTATCGATAAAAGTAATTTATCATTTAAATCAAACATGGATTATGTTATAATACTAAGGAAAGACATTAATATGCTTAATTTTGATCAAAAAAAAGAAGAATTATTAAGCTTATTATATAAATTAGGAGAATAATATGAAGAAGAAAATAACAATTATTTTAATACTATTTATATCTTTATTCTTATTAACTGGATGTACTAAAGTATTAAAAGATGGTAAACAAGCAGTTGTTTATGAAAATAAATCTGTTAGATTAACATTATATGAAAATATATTATGTCAACCTGAATCTAAGGGATTAATAAAGGAATATAATAAATATAAGAAGAAAGTAGATATTTCTAAATTACCTAAATGTGATAAATTTAAAATTAAAGATAGTAAATATGAAGGTTTATGGGAAAATCTATTTGTTAAACCACTTGCATGGGTAATAGTTAGAGCAAATAAATTTATTGGGAATTATGGTGTAACAATTGTATTACTTGGTGTTTTATTAAGATTAATACTTGTTCCATTTACTTATAAAACTATGACCCAATCTGAAAATATGAAGAAGATGCAACCAGAACTTGATAGATTAAATAAGAAATATGAAAATAAATTAGATCAAGAATCTCAACAAAAGAAATCAATGGAAACTATGCAATTATATAAGAAGTATAAGATTAATCCATTATCTAGTTGTTTATTTGCATTTATACAAATTCCATTAATTATGGCATTTTATGAAGCAATAAATAGAGTACCAGTAATATTTGAAGGTAAGTTGTTTGGTTTAGTACTTGGTTCTACACCAATGAAAGCTATATCAGGTGGTCACTGGGCATATATAATAATAGTAATTTTAATTGCAGGAACAACATTTGCTTCATTCTATATAAATAAGAATGCAACTCCACAACAACAAGGTATGAATCCTAATATAATGCCTATAATGATGACAGGAATGATTACATTTATGGCACTTAATTTATCTGTTGCATTATCATTATATTGGATTGCAAGTACATTATTTACAATAATTCAAAATGTTATAGTTATGTTGATTAAAAAAGGAAAGGCAGATTAAAATGAAAATATATACATACGAGGGTAAGAATCTTGAGGAATTAACACTTCAAGCATTAAAAGAATTAGAAGTTAAAGAAGAAGAAATGTTAACTTCAGTAAAAGAAGAAACTGTGGGTTTATTAAAAAAGAAAAAATATACATTAACTGTTGTTTTAAAAAGTGATGTATTAACATTCTCTAAAGAATATTTAAAAACATTAGTAGAAGGTATGGGATTAAAAGTTAACTTTGAAACTTTAAGAAAAGATAACTATTTAAAGATTATTCTTCATCCAGATAATACTTCTATATTAATTGGTAAAGAAGGAAGAACTCTTTCATCAATTCAAAATGTTTTAAGAGCAGTTTTAACTAAAGAAACTGGTATGCATATAAATATTATTTTAGATGTTGAAAACTATAAAGAAAAGAATCAAAAACATATAGAAATTCTTGCTAAGAAATTAGCTAAAGAAGTTCAAAGGACTAAAGAACCTATAAGAATGGATTCTATGAACTCTTATGAAAGAAGATTAATACACGAAGTATTAAAAGACTTCAAAGGTATAACTACTGAAAGTGAAGGAGAAGAACCTAACAGAGCTGTAGTTATTAAACCAACTGAAGAATAAAAACAATCATTAGATTGTTTT
>JAEEGL010629812.1_pt1 | contig 18398 bp, 16 predicted proteins | sample 9134231 | NCBI WGS metagenome assembly JAEEGL01 (sample SAMN16246548, study PRJNA631951) | gut metagenome | biome: gut microbiome; feature: rumen; material: fiber-attached | host: Bos | place: Iran: Karaj | collected 2018-10 | reverse complement strand
CGGCTTAAACAGCGTGTATGTCCTCAGACGATAATATTGGCTGTACCTATCCTCCTCATTGTAGCCCTTGGGCACTTTCTTCAGTGCTCCGTCCCACGGCAGGGTGTAGTCTTTACATGCCTCCACCGCGTTATGGAAACGTTCGCCTTCAAGCATTATTTCCTCCCTGATGCTCTGAACCACCTCCTTTGAGGGGTTATACAGTCCTGCGGCAAGAAAATACTCCCCCGCGTCGGGCTGTATGTGTATGTAGTAGCCTGCCATGCCCGACTTCTTCCCTTTCGGACACACATACACTCCCATCCAAGTCTTGTAAGGACGCTTGTCGAGCGAGAATCTTGTATCACGGTAAATACGGTAGGTGATGTCCCTAAGCTGCAGTCCGTGCACCCGGTAGTCAAATGCCTCCACACCGTGCATGAAATCTATGGCAAACTCATCAAACTGCTTCTTCACGGCAAGGTATTCGTCCTTGTGGGCATCAAACCAAGCCTTGTTATTATTCTCTGAAAGTCTCTGCAGGAAATCTATTGTCTCTTTCATTCTTTAGTACGTAAAGTGCCTTACTGCTTGTGGTAGCCTACAGGGTTATTGAGTATAGGCAGCTGGTTGTCGATCAGTTTGAGTGCCTGCTTCAGTGCAGCCTTGTCCATCGTTGCGCGTGGCACGGTAACAAGGTTGGCGGCAGCACAATACAGACATATATTCTGTGAAACGTAGCCTGCGTCCATGTTGGCAAGCGGTTCTGACTTGCTGCGGTCTGATGACAGACGCTCAGGATAGCGTGACAGGTCGGCTATCATCACGAGGAACACCGGAGCCATAACCTGTTGGTTGCCTGCTACTGCTGAACGAATATCATCTGTCGTTATGCGCTGAAGCTGGTTCTTCTTAGCATCATATAGGTAAGCACCACTTGCCATACACACATACACATCTATATCCTGGGCATTAACAGCTGATGGAGCTGTACGCTTGCCATTCTCACGGTTTATGCCGTTGGCAGCCCAAAGCAGTGATGAGAGTTCTTCGAGTGACAGCTGCTTGTCGGCAAACTCACGGCCTGACTTACGATTGCTCATTGCCTGCATCAGCGTTGTGGGCAATGTCTTGTCTGCTTCCTTCAATGTTATAACACTGCCGTCTGGTATTTCCGTAACAGTCTTTTCTACCTTAACCTCTTTTGTGTCCTTTGCATTAGCACATGCAGTAAACGACATAGCGCATGCTACGCTTACGATAAGTGTTGATAATGTCCTTTTCATTTCCTTTTTTATTTTTGTGTTGTTATTATGTTACTTGCCTTCGTTTATCATTTGCCACTCTCGTGGAGTGAAGTCGGCTGTGGACGCTTGCCACTGCGGGTCGGGCATATACCACCAAAGGCTGGAAAAATACTTCTGAAGTTTCTTATCCTTGAACACGTAGCCTCTGTTGGCATAAGGCAGATTGCGCAGAACCCTCTTGTTAGGTTTCTTATCCATAAAACCCCAGAAAACAAAGTGTTGTCCACGATCATAGTATTCACCAAGTTTACTATGGTCACCATAAAGAATATCAGCAGCGGTGAAGTTGATGTTGTCACGGGGAATAAAATTCTTGGAGTGCCAAACGAGGGTTGCATTGCGCAGTGCCACTTCAAGCAGTTCTCCGTCATAGCGCTGTTTCACTTTGCGCATCTTACCTGTGCCTTCTATCTTAAAAGAAGCAGAGGTGAAGAGAGAGTCATTGAAACAGAAGTGCTTAGCAGTGTTTTCTGCCTTTATACGAAGGGTGAAGTCATCTATCTGCTTGTTCTGCCAACGCATGGCAGGTTTGAGCCAATAAGGAACCTCGAAAGCGCGCCACACTCCGTATGACATACGATAACGATAGGTATGGTGGATAGTGTTCAATCCCTCATGGAAAGGAGCCTCAAAATAATAAGCATAAGAGAAACCTATTACACTATCGGTCTTGGCATCATAGAGATTATGAGAACTAGAAAAGTCCATTCCATCGGTAGTTTTCCATTTGCTTAGGTCAAGCGGTTTGAAGTCTGTTGGCTGTTCATAGATTGAAGCCACTACAGCATTCTTGTAGGTGAGCACCTTATCATTCATCACCACGGTAAAATCTTTGATATAAGGATGTTTGCCTGATGGGTCAAGTTTTGCGGTGTCGTTATAAGGAGCACAAGCCTCAAAGCCCACCTGCACGGTCTTCGCCTTACCATGATTCATCATTTCATACAACACATCGACGGTAGCATAGCCATCATCACCAAGGTTGATAGTGAGCACTTCCTTGGCTATACTGATATCGGTTTCATGTATTGGCGTGAGTTCGTTACCGTTTACGAAAAACACTCCGTCATTGCCCATTGCCACTGTGGCGATAAGGCACATAATTGTAGTGAAAAACTTTCTCATAACAATATTAGTTTAACGGTGCAAAGGTAGTAAAAAAACGATGAAGAACACAAAAAAAAACAAAAAAAGGGACTTTTCTTTTGTGAAATTAAAAAATAATCTCTATCTCTGCAACCAGAGAGATTATTTCATAAATGACGAAAGAAGAATTACAAGCGTAGCGTAGCAAATTCTTTGAACGAGTATAGAATAAAGTATATTGTCGAACAAACACAAATGCAACAATGGATACTCCAAAAGTGCTTACTCGCGATGAAGCCCTCCAGCTTGTCAGAGAATACAAAAGAGTAATCTCCCCTCGCTTTGATGGAAAGGCGAAGGTGATGATGTTCGGCTCTTATTCTAAGGGAAACCCGAATAAGTGGAGCGATATAGATGTTGCTGTTATCGTTCCTGACATAGCAGATGATGAGTGGTACGACACTTCCGTAGCCCTTGGGATGGATGGCGACAAGGTGAGCCTGCTCATTGAGCCAGTGCTCATGTCAGAGAAACATTGGTCGCCACTGTACGATGACGTTATGAAAACAGGTGTGGCGGTATAACGTCACATTTCCTCAGCATTAGAACTAACCTTATTTATAAACTAAAAAACAAGAAAGAACAATGAAGAAGATTTTTACCCTATTAGTAGCGCTCATGGCAATAACAATGGGAGCAAAGGCTGACTTCGTAGTTGGCGATATAACCATCCTGTCAGAGGAAGGAGAGCCTTACTATCTCGAGGTACCTTTCTCGGATGCTAGCAACAATTTTAAAGGAAAGCTTATTGGTAAGACAAAGGAGGACGATGGAAAGAAGCACCTTGGCAAGATGACTCTTCAGCTCTCCCGTATTGACAATTCTCAGCCTGCCCAGTTTACAGAATCTGACAAGAACAGTTTGGAGTCAACATTCAAAACCATGACAAAGCAGATGGCTGGTCGAGAATTGCTGATAGAAGATAATACGGACATAATAGAGATAGACAACGTAGCCCTTTGTAAGAGCATCTTCACAAAATACAACGAAATCGAGAAAGTAACCCTTAACTATGATGGTGATTGTGCTATTCCTCGCTCTATGTTTAACCAAATCAATATGTACACAGAACCGTTTCATAATGTAAAATTTTACGATCTAACCTGCAATATCGGTGGCAATATCACTATAGGAGAGCACGTTTTCCCTGGTGGTTGGTACGTGGGTAACTTGATAATTTATTGTAATAATGAGAACGTTGCCAAGAAGTGGAATGACTACAAGGCAGTCAACTCAGAATCAAACTATAATTATAAGGTGTATCTGAATGGAGTAGAATACAATGAAACTTCTGCTGTAGGCGAAGTAACGGCTGAGGGAGCAAAGCTCGCAGGCAAGTGCTACAACGCAGCAGGTCAGCAGGTAAGTGCTGACAGCAAGGGCCTGACGATACAGGCTGGTAAGAAAGTAATCAAGTAAAACTTTGCACCAAATAACTAAATGTAACTGTATTTTATTAATCAAACAACTAAAACCCAAACAATTATGATGAAACAAAGCATTAAACTATTCAGTGCGTTAGCATTTATTGTAATGAGTGCATTCACATTCGTTGCATGTGGTGATGATGATGGCCCTAGCGGTGGCGGTGGTAGCAACTCCAACATCCTCGGTTCTTGGACTCTTACAGAGGTGACGCCTGCAAATAGTCAGGGCGGACCTGGTGTTGGAACCGTGATGACTTTCTATGCTAATGGTAAATTCACCAGCAATGGTGACGAAGGCACCTTTACCTACGACAATGACTCAAAAGCATTTTCTGCTAGGATAGGCACAGTGACGATATCTGGTACTGTAAATATTAGTGGAAGTAGTGCTAATGCTGCTGTTACTGTAACAGCTGGCGGTCAATCTAGGAGTTACACATACACTATGGAGAAGAAAGGTTCTTCAGGCGGTGATGACAGTGGCGATGACGATGATGAGGTAAATGTAAACTCTACCAAGATGGTAGGTACGTGGGAAGTAATGATGGACGATGATCCAGACTATCCTGCGGTAGGTCAGAGTTTCACCTTCAAGAAAAATGGTACATGCACCATCAGCGGCAGTAATCAGATATTGTCCTACACATGTGATGAGGAGACAAAGGATGGATACACACGTCTGAGATTCTCCATCACTAACGGTAACGAAGCTATTGCCAATGGTAAGCTCGTGCTCGTCAGCGAGGGCAATGTTCTCAATGGTAAATATGAAAAATCATCAAGCAGTGACGATCTTGGCATTGTGATGAAGAAGTCTTCATACACCTACCCAACAGGTGGCATTAAGGGTCGCTGGAAGATGACTCAGTGCAGTGTGTCTGGTGCTCCAGTAGGCAGGGTTATGGTGTTTGGCAATAATGGCGAGATGTACACAGAGGGCGATGCTCACATCGATGCCTACAGTTATTCTGGCAATACTCTCACTATCACCCTTAGTGACGGTGGACAGTTCGGAGGTACGGTTAGTTTCAGTGGAAATACTGCAACACTGAGTGGCAAAGGTATTACAGCTACACTTGAGAAGCAGTAAGATAACATAGTGTTAAACAATAAACGTGAGAGCGGAGCTGACCTTAAGTGGGTTGGCTCCACTTAGTTTTTACTCATTATCACATCTTCTCGAGCGCGTACACGCGTAACATTTTTGAAAATAAACCTACACTCCTCCACTCGCCTTCGGGAAGGCGCATAAATACTGGGCTTGGCGAGTGGTGGAGGTTTAGTGGAGAGTGGAGGTTTTTGTCCTGTTTTTTGGGCGCTTAGCCTCCATCTGCGGGTGCTTAGCGCCCACATGCGGGTGCTATGCTTCCAGATACGGGTGCTTAGCTTCTGCGCGTAATCCGAGTCGGATTGTTTGCCCTAGCTAAGCCGCTCGGCTCTGCCGCTTTGCTTGCAAAGAAGGGCGCGCTGTTGCTTAGCTTTGACCATTGGAAGCGTTGTTCCAGGGAAAAGATGTACTCACAAAGTTACTAAATTTAATTAAGAAAGAAGGGTAAAGGATAAGAATCTCGTGTTTTTTTTGTAACTTTGCAGAGCAAAACAGCAAAATTAACGAAATAACAGAATAAAGAAATGAAAGAACTGGAACTGAAGTATGGCTGCAACCCTAACCAGAAGCCATCACGTATCTTTATGACCGAGGGCGAACTGCCCATCGAAGTGCTTAACGGCCGTCCTGGCTACATCAACTTCCTCGATGCCCTGAACTCATGGCAGTTGGTGAAGGAACTGAAGGCTGCCACTGGTCTGCCAGCAGCAGCGAGTTTCAAGCACGTCAGCCCCGCTGGCGCCGCTGTGGGTCTGCCACTGAGCGACACCCTGAAGAAGATTTACTTCGTGGATGACGTGAAACTCCCTCTCTCACCCATCGCTTGCGCTTACGCAAGGGCAAGAGGTGCGGACAGAATGTCCAGTTATGGTGATTTTATCGCACTTTCAGATGAGTGTGATGCTGCAACGGCAACACTGATAAAGCGTGAGGTGAGCGATGGAGTTATTGCACCATCATTCAGCGATGAGGCATTGCAGATACTGCGCGAAAAGCGTAAGGGTACATACAACGTAATCAAGATAGACCCCTCATACAAGCCTGCTCCTGTGGAGACAAAGCAGTGCTTCGGCGTTACCTTTGAGCAGGGACGTAATGAGATAAACCTTGCTGACGACGCTCTCTTCCAGAACATCCCTACCAAGGCTAAGAACTTCACTGCCGAGGCTAAGCGCGACCTGATGATAGCCCTGATAACACTGAAATATACCCAGTCTAACTCTGTCTGCTACGTTAAGGACGGACAGGCTATCGGTATCGGTGCTGGTCAGCAGAGCCGTATACACTGCACACGTCTGGCAGGCAACAAGGCTGATATATGGTGGCTGCGTCAGTGTCCGAAGGTGATGAACCTGCCATTTAAGGAGGGTATTCGTCGTGCTGACCGCGACAATACCATCGACGTATATATCTCTGACGACTACGAGGACGTATTGGCAGATGATACATGGCAACAGTTCTTCAGCGTTAAGCCAGAACCTCTGACACGCGAGGAGAAGAAGGCATGGATAGCACAGAATACTAAGGTTTCACTCGGTTCTGACGCATTCTTCCCATTCGGTGACAACATAGAGCGTGCCCACAAGAGCGGTGTAGAGTACATAGCACAGGCTGGTGGCTCAGTGCGTGATGATAATGTCATAGACACCTGCGACAAGTACGGCATCACTATGGCATTCACTGGCGTACGCCTCTTCCATCACTAATTACCCCCCCTCCTACCCTCTCCAAGAGGACTATTCAAATCAGAACACTATGGGCAAGGAAGACGATTTCCAGATGATTCTGCAAAATGGTATTAACTTCGGACGTGGAGGTGACAAACCAAAACAAGACGATAAGGTTAAGACCAAGGCAAAGAAGAAAAAGTACATAACAGGAGCTCACGGCTCAGGCTCTGCTATGCAGAAGGCAAAATACCGCAAGCAGAGGGCTAACCGTCACAAGTAATACTTGAGACCAAGAAAACTCGACATATTCATGTTGAAGCAGTTTATGCTTCTGTTCATCGGCGCATTCGGCATCTGTCTGTTTGTGCTGATGATGCAGTTTGTGTGGCGCTTCATCGACGACTTGATTGGTAAGGGACTCTCCATGGATGTGCTGGCACAGTTCTTCTGGTATATGGCATTGATGCTGGTACCACAGGCTTTGCCACTGGCAATACTGCTAGCATCACTCATAACTATGGGTAATCTGGGCGAGAGTATGGAACTGACCGCCATCAAGGCGGCAGGCATTCCACTACTTAAGTGCGTAAGGGCACTGATAGTCACATCAGTACTTGTGGCAGGCATATCGTTCGTCTTCCAAAACGATATTGGTCCTATGGCAAATAGCAAACTGCGACAACTGATGATTGCCATGAGACAAAAGAGTCCAGAACTGGAGATTCCAGAAGGCATCTTCTATAACGGCATACCAAGTTGTAATCTCTATGTGCAACAGAAGAATATGGAGACCGGTGTACTCTACGGAGTGATGATATACCGCATGTCTAACTCCTTTGACGATGCCGCCATAATACTTGCCGACTCAGGCAGACTGCAGTCAACAGCCGACAAGATGCATCTGAAACTCACACTCTACAATGGTGAGTGGTTTGAAAACCTACGTTCAAGCGAGATGGGAGGACAGGCAGAGGTACCATATCGTAGGGAGTCGTTCATCGAGAAAATCATAATACTGAACTTCAATGAAGGATTGGACCTTGGAGATACCGATGATCAAGATGCTGGTGCACATTCTGTGTTTAAGTTGACTGAGCGTATAGACTCCATGAAACAGGTGACCGACAGCATGGGAAGGAGTCTTGCCACGGAGATGAAACGCTACGTCTTCGAAACCCCGCAGATGAGCAAACGTGACTCTCTGAAACTGATAGCCAAGGGAGAGAGTGGCGACATTAACATCGATTCGCTATTTACACACCTACCTTCAGAGAAGCAACGAGACGTTTTGCAATCTGCAAGCAACTCCATCGAGAGGGTGAAGATGGATATGGATTTCCGCGGACTGGTGTCAAGAGATATGAACCAACTGCGAAGGGAATTTGCTATAGAACGTATAAACAAATTCACACTGTCGCTCACTGTGGTGATATTCTTCTTCATCGGTGCATCACTGGGTGCCATCATACGTAAGGGCGGACTGGGAGTACCAATCATAATATCGGTATTGGTATATATACTCTTCTTCATACTCGACAATACTGGCTATCGTATGGCGCGTCAAGGCTCGTGGACGATAGCCTTCGGTAAGGGATTGTCGCCTGGTGTGCTTATACCTCTCGCTGCCTTTGTTACCTACAAAGCAAACAAGGATTCGGTTGTGTTCAATATGGATGCCTACCGTCAACTCTTCATGAGTCTGCTCGGACTGCGCTTCAAGAGACACATAGCATCTAAGGAAGTGATAATCAATGAACCTGAGTACCAGCGTGATGCACAACGTCTGGAGGCTCTGACCCAACAGGTACAGCAGTATTCTGAGGTTCACCACCTTATACACTTGCCTAACCCCGTTAATGTATTCTTCAAATATGTGCCCGACAACGATGTGGAGCACATGGCAGATGAGTTGGAGAGCATCATCGACGACCTCGGCAACACCCGTGACAGGTTCGTATTGAGTTACCTCAACCAATACCCTATCGTATCAGAAAAAGCACACACCCGACCCTTCGACCGTAAATGGATGAACATAACAGCGGCTATAATCTTCCCTATAGGCATAGCACTATATATCAGGATGTGTCGTTTTCGTCTGCGTCTGTATCGTGACCTGAAGCAGATTGTCAATATCAATGCACAGATGATAGAACGTATAAATAGCATTTCGTAAGCAAAAAAACTATCATTTTTTTTCCAGTTTGCAATTATTTTAGTAATTTTGCACGTTGGTAGATAATAAAACAAGCAAATAAATATAAAATGGGACATTTATCCAGCAGACTTAACAGATTAGCACCTTCAGCAACTCTTGCCATGTCACAAAAAAGCGGTGAGATGAAGGCTGCAGGTATTGATGTAATAAACCTGAGCGTCGGAGAACCTGACTTCAATACTCCTGACCACATCAAGACATCAGCCAAGAAAGCTATTGATGATAACTGGTCACGCTATTCACCAGTACCAGGCTATGCAGACTTGCGCGAGGCAGTGGTAGCAAAACTGAAGAATGAGAACGGACTGGACTATAAGGCATCAGAGATTCTCGTAAGCAATGGTGCCAAGCAGGCTGTTTGTAACGCTATAATGGCTCTTGTTGACGATGGCGACGAGGTTATCGTACCTGCACCATACTGGGTTTCTTACCCACAGATGGTACTGCTGGCTGGTGGCACACCTGTCAATATTCCTGCACGCTACGAACAGAATTTCAAGATTACGCCTGAGCAACTTGAGGCTGCTATCACTCCTAAAACAAGGATGCTCATTCTCTGTTCACCATCTAACCCTACAGGTTCCGTATATAACAAGGAGGAGCTGAAGGCTCTTGCTGAGGTTATCCTCAAGCACGAAGACCTCTACGTACTTGCCGACGAGATTTATGAACACATCAACTACGTAGGCAAACACGAGTCTATAGCTCAGTTCCCTGGCATGAAGGAGCGCTCTATCATCATCAATGGTGTCAGCAAGGCTTACGCTATGACTGGATGGCGCATAGGCTATATGGCAGCACCTGAGTGGATAGTAAAAGGTTGCAACAAACTGCAGGGACAGTACACCTCTGGTCCATGTTCTGTAAGTCAGAAGGCTGCTTTAGAGGCATACACAGCTTCACAGGCTTGTGTGGAAGAGATGCGTCAGGCATTTGAGCGCCGTCGCGACCTCATCGTAGGTCTGGTGAAAGAGATACCTGGACTGGAGATAAACGTACCTGACGGTGCATTCTATGTGTTCCCTAAGTGTAAGAGCTATCTTGGCAAGACTGATGGTCAGCGCATCATAAAGGATACCAACGATTTTGCCATGTATCTGCTCGAGGTAGGTCATGTGGCAACTGTAGGTGGTGACGCCTTCGGCGACCCTGAATGCTTCCGCATGAGTTACGCAACTAGCGACGACAACATACGCGAAGCTATCAAGCGCATCAAGGAATGTTGCGCAAAACTTCACTAAAACTCTAAATAAAGGTGGAAGAGAGTACAATGATGCTCTCTTCTTCCCTAAAAATGACACTGAAAGAAAGTTTTTTTTGTTAAAAGTCCTTAATTCACTTGGAAAGTCCACATTATTTGCTAACTTTGCTACGAATTAAAAACACGTTTATACGCGTACCTTTTATATATTACTATCATTTAACAACAACAATTTTTTAACTTATTTCATTTATAAATTAATCTAACTAACAACAATTATGGCAAATTCACAGAAAGCAGCCCCACAGAAAAAGGGCTTCCAGGGTGTTCGTAATGCGATTTGGATCATCGTACTCTGTTTCATAGCAGGTGTATGCTTCTATCAGTTCGTACTCGGTAACCCATCTAACTTCCAGGGTGGCGACAACGCTAATGCTCCACTTCCAGGTAACCTTCTTGGTACAATCTACAAGGGTGGTATCGTCGTTCCAGTCATCATCACTCTTCTCTTCACCGCTATTGCACTTTCAGTAGAGCGTTCACTTGCTCTTGGCAATGCTAATGGTAAGGGTAAGCTTGCTAAGTTCGTTGCTGACGTTAAGGCAGCTCTCGCAGCTGGCGATATCGCTAAGGCTCAGCAGCTCTGCGACAAGCAGCAGGGTGTTGTAGGTAATGTCGTTAACGCTTCTCTCAAGGCTTATAATGAGATGGAGAATACTTCTGGTTTGAAGAAGGAGCAGAAGGTAGCTAAGATTCAGCAGGCTCACGAAGAGGCTGTACAGCTTGAGATGCCTACACTGCAGATGAACATGCCTATCCTCGCTACTCTCGTAACACTGGGTACACTTACCGCTCTGTTCGGAACCGTTGTAGGTATGATCAAGTCATTCGCTGCTCTTGCTGCAGGTGGTGGTGGTGACTCTCTCGAACTCTCTACCGGTATTTCTGAGGCCCTCGTAAACACAGCTTCTGGTATCTTGACTTCTTGGGTAGCCGTTATCGCTTATAACTTCTACTCTAACAAGATCGATAAGCTCACATACGCTCTTGACGAGGTTGGTTACACTATCTCTAAGACATACGAGGCTAACCACGCAGAAGAGGCTTAATCTTTTTTACTAACCCTTTAAAACTTTTATCACTATGGGTAAAGTAAAAATCAAAAAAGCCGACGTCTGGATTGACATGACACCTATGTCAGACGTTATGGTCCTTCTGCTTACCTTCTTCATGTTGACTTCTACGTTCGTGAAGAATGAGGCAGTTAAGGTCAATACGCCTGGTTCAGTGTCAGAGATCAAAGTTCCAGAGACCGAGGTTCTGCAGATTCTCTGCGATAAGGAGGGCAGAATATTCATCGGTCTTGATAAGCCTGGTTACATGCGTGAGATGCTCGATAATTTCAAGGGTACAGTGACATCACTGAATCTCTCTCCACTTCAGGAGAAGAACTTTATCGGACTCGCATCTTTCGGTGCACCAGTATCTAAGATGTCTGACGTTCTCAGACACGAGTCTTCTGAAATCAACGAAGCACAGAAGAACCTCGGTATCCCTACCGATTCTATCGATGGAGGTATGAGTGAATTCCAGCTTTGGATTGACGCAGCTCGCAGTTCTTCATTCGGTTCAGATATGAAGATTGCTATTAAGGCTGACGCTGATACACCTTACAAGGTTATCAAGAAGATGATGTCTGAGATGCAGGACATGAGTGAGAACCGTTACTATCTTATCACCAACTTAAAGAAGGAGGAATAATATGGCACAGAAAAAAGCAAGCCGCCAGAAGAAAGCCCAGACACGTGTGGACTTTACTCCTATGGTAGATATGATGATGTTGCTTATTACCTTCTTCATGCTGTGTACCTCTCTGAGCAAGCCTCAGTCTATGCAGCTGACGATGCCAAGTAACGATAAGAACGTGTCTGACGCAGACAAGTCTGCTGCTAAGGCCTCTCACACCATTACTCTCTATCTCGCTGGTAACGATGCTATCTATCACGTTGACGGTATTCCACAGTACGACGATCCTTCATGTCTAAAGAAGACTACATGGGGTGCTAAGGGTATTCGTGACGTGCTCATCAACCACAAGACTGAGGAGGGTTACACCCCTGTTAAGAACATTAAGGCTGCCAAGGCTGTTCTTGACGCTGAGCGTGCTAAGGACAAGACCATGGAAGACTCAGTCTATAACCAGCGTCTTAACAAGATTAAAAATGGTGAGCTTGAAGGCGGAAAGATTCCTACTCTGACCATAATCATCAAGGCAACCGACAAGGCTTCTTACAAGAACCTCGTTGATGCACTCGATGAAATGCAGATTTGCGCTATCGGTAAGTATGTTATCGACCAGATTAACCCTGACGACGAGCGCCTCCTCAAGGCTGCTGGCGTTCAGTAATCTTTGGCGGTAACAGTTTGTTAAACCATAAACAAGAAACAGAACTATGTCTAAAATAGATCTTATTTCAAATGATTGGACCGACCTCGTATTTGACGGTCGCAATCAGGCCTATGGTGCTTACCAGTTGCGTAGAAATACAAGCAAACGAAACATCTGGGCAATGGTGTTCGTTGCTGCAGTTGCTGCGTTGGCATACATAGGACTCTCAGCATACAACTCTTATCAGGAAGCTCAGAAGGCTCGCTTCGAAGCTGAGATGGAGGCATCACTCCTCGAGCAGAAGAAGGAAGCTAAGGTAGAGCGTAAGCAGGAAGCACCTAAGGTAGAGAAGGCACAGGTTGTAGAACGTGTGAAGTCTTCTATCGCATTCACACCTCCTGTAATTAAGAAGGACTCTGAGGTACGCCCAGAGGACGAACTTAAGTCACAGGAAGAGCTCTTGCAGACAAAGACCGCCATTGGTTCTTTCGACGTCAAGGGTAATGACGAAGGTGCTGAAGTACTGAAAGCAAAGGAAATCATCGTACAGGAAGAGAAGCCAAAAGAGGAAGAGACAAAGGTCTTCGACGTTGTAGAACAGATGCCTTCATTCCCTGGCGGTATGGGTGCTCTTATGCAGTATCTCTCTTCTCACATCAAGTATCCTGTTGTTGCTGAGGAGAACGGCATTCAGGGTCGTGTAATCTGTACCTTCATCGTAGAGCGCGATGGTTCTATCACTGACACACGCGTAGCGCGTTCAGTTGACCCATCACTCGACAAGGAGGCAGTTCGCGTCATCAACTCAATGCCACGTTGGATTCCTGGTAAGCAGAATGGTACAGCATGCCGTGTTAAGTTCACGCTGCCTGTAACCTTCAAGCTCCAGTAAACTAAAACGAATCTAGAATATCTGGCACTGCCAGAACATCTAGAAAAAACATATCGGTGAAGAGTAGGTAGAAAACTCCCCACGGGGTTTATCCCCTGCTCTTCACTTTTTTTCCAAAAAGATTCAAAAGAGAAAACTCATTCATTTCAGTCACTACGATACAATGAAACCACTCCGCACTCATAACATCATCACAGCCATCTTAGCGTCATTGGTCGTTGCCATAGCTTTTTGCTCATGTGGCAACAAGAACAAGAACGCCAGGACGGACACCTATGCCTCTGGCAAGGCTACCATCATGAGCGACGAGAGTTTTAGTCCTATCATCGACGAGGAATTACAGGTATTTCATGCCACCTATCCTGATGCTGAGATAACACCTGTCTATACCAATGAGCTCGATGAGATGAATGCGCTGATGAAGCAGGAGGTGCACCTCGTTATCACGGCACGTAACTTCAACGAGAAAGAGCTCAACTATTTCAAGACCAACGGATTGCAGCCGCGCTATTTCCCAATAGGCTATGACGGTCTCGCCTTCATTATAAATAAGGAGAACGTCGATTCATGCATTCACGTTGATGACATCAAGAAGATACTCTCGGGTCAGTCAACTCAGTGGAATCAAGTCAATCCTGGCTCCAAACTCGGAGAGATTGACGTGGTATTCGACAACAACAAGTCAGCTGCCGTACACTGGGCTGTCGACTCCATTCTCGATGGCAAACCCATCAATAGCAAGAACATCACAGCCGTTAAGACCAGTGCCGAGGTCATCAACTATGTTGAGAAAACCAAGAATGCCATTGGAATCATTGGCAGCAACTGGCTCAACGACAAGCGCGACACCACCAACGTAACATTCAAGAAGAATATACAGGTGATGAACGTATGCTCAGTGCCAGGAGCCAAGGCAGGCGAGATGAACTCATGGAAGCCATACCAACTCTATCTGCTCGACGGTCGCTATCCGTTTGCTCGCACCGTCTATGCACTGCTCGTTGACCCCTTCCACGGACTGCCAGTAGGCTTTGCCAACTTCCTGCAGTCACCTATCGGACAGAAGATAGTGCTCAAGTCAGCCCTCCTGCCCTATCGTGGCGACCTACAGTGGCGCAAGGTTCAGACAAAGTAGTTCAAAAGGTGAAGAGTTAGGGAAAAGCCCTTGCGAAATAGGGATTTCAACCCTGTGGCATCCATAAAGTATCAATACATTTGCAACAGAAAGAATCGTAATAATGACATCATAATAACAAAATAACAAAAAACTAAACAACAATGAAACTGAAGAATCTACTTATTGGAGCACTGATGACAGTTATCGCAGCTCCAGCTATGGCACAGGCAACTGTTGATGAAATGCAGAAGCAGGCAGCAGAACTCATCAAGGCAGGCAATGCCGACGGTTTGAAGGATCTTGAGAAGGCAAACAAGAAGAATCCAGCAGCCCTCGCAAGTATCGCTAAGGCTTATCTTGCTGCCCAGGATGTCAACAAGGCTCAGTCTGTTGCCGATGTTGCCTACACCTTCATCAATGAGAATCCTAAGAAGGTTACACCACAGGATAAGTGCGCCACATACATCGCACTAGGTAACATTGCTTCAGCTAAAAACGATGCAGGCAACGCCGTAACATGGTTCCAACAGGCTATGTATGCCGACCCACAGGATCCTGACGGCTATCGTCTCTACGCTACAGCAACAAGTAAGAGCGACCCTAATGGTGCACTCGCAGCTATCGAGCAGCTCCGTCAGAATCGTCCCGACTATCCTGTTGACCTCATCGCTGCCGACATCGCCAATAGCGCAGGTAAACCAAAGGAGGCTATCAAATACTATTCTAAAGTAAAGCTCTCTGATATGCAGCCATATCAGATCAGCGCCTATGCTACCAACCTCTACCTCACACAGAAGGTGGAAGAGGCTGTCAAGGTTGCCGAGTATGGTCAGACAGTTGCTCCACGCAACGCTACCCTCAACCGTATCGCTTTCTGGGGCAATACCGACCTGAAGAACTGGGACAAGGCACTCGCTAATGCCGACAAGCTATTCAATCACTCTGACTCTGTAAAGATTAGCTCTGACGACTATGGTCGTAAGATCAACGCTCTCCGCGGTGCAGAACTTTACGACGAGGCACTCGCTGAGCTCAACAAACTTGCCAATGACCCAATGATGCCAAAGGCTGACAAGCTCTTTGCCCTCAAGCAGATTGCACAGACCTATTCAGACAAGGAAGATTATGAAAACGCTATCCCTGCTTATGAGAACTACATCGCAGAGGCTGGCGCTAAGGCTTCAGCAACAGATATCGCAGGCCTCGGCCAGCAGTATATGTACTATGCTCAGCAGAAGCCAGCAAAAAAAGCAGAGTCACTCAAGAAGGCTGACGAAGTGTTCGCTAAACTGGCAGAGAACCCAGACGCTGCTGAGTTCGCTATCTACAAGCGTGCACAGGTAGCCAACCAGATGGATGGTGGTAAGGGACTTGCTAAGCCATTCTACGATAAGCTCATCGAGACACCTAACTGCAACCCAGCACGTCTTAAGGAGGCTTACCTCTACAACATCTCTTACTTCGGCAACGTAAAGAGCGACATCAATGCCGCTATGCCTTACGCAGAGAAGCTTGCTGAGATCGATCCAGAGAACCCAGTTGCTAAGCAGGTTCTCTCACTTAAAGAATAATAATGATAAAACTTATTGCTCTTGACCTCGACGGTACCCTTACCGACGACAAGAAGAATATAACTCCTCACACCTTGGAAGCTCTCATGCAGGTGCAGCACCAAGGTGTGAGAATTGTTCTTGCCTCTGGCAGACCACCCTACGGCATGCGACCACTTGCCCGTCAACTCCACATGGAGCAGTATGGTGGCATCATCCTTTGCTACAACGGGGGACATGTAGAAGACTGTGCCACTGGCGAGGTGTATGTGGAACGCAAGTTGCCAGAGGAAGTCATTCCACTGCTCAACCGCTTTCAGCAGGAGTCAGGCATGACCCTCATGACTTACTATGAGGACAAGATATACACTGAGCACCCCGACGATGAGTATGTAGGCATCTCTGCCTTCAACAACAAGATGCAGGTCGTAGGTCTCACTGATTTTGTCAGTCAGGCACCGCGTCCTCTGAACAAATGTCTCATGGTGGGACCACATGACAAGCAGGTGGTGTGGGAAAAGAAAATTCAAGAAACTACCAACAACACGCTCTATGTGTGTCACAGCACACCTTATTTCATAGAGATTCTCCCCAAAGGCATTGACAAAGGTCCCTCGCTCGTCAGCCTTTGCCAGCATCTCGGCATCTCGCCCAGTGAGATGATGACTTTCGGCGACTCCAACAACGACAAGCAGATGATCCAGCTGGCAGGCATCGGTATCGCCATGGGCAATGCCGACGACGACATAAAGCAGATGGCAGACTTCATCACCCTCGACAACAATAGCGATGGCGTAGCTTATGCTCTAAAACACTTTGGACTAATACAAGACTGATTATTCCTTTGTTTTGCCAATTACAGATGGTGAAACACCTTCAATTTTCTTAAACACACGAGAGAAATATTTAGGGTCTGCAAATCCACATTTGTATGCTACCTCTGCTACACTCATGCCTCCAACTGAGAGTAGTTTCTTTGCGTATGCTATGCGATAGTGTATAAGGTAGTCTTGTGGACTGATGCCTGCGAGTTCCTTAAAACGACTGAAGAAGGAGGTGCGACCCATACCCATCTCAGTTGCTATAGATGGTATGGTGAGACCGTCATCACTTATATGTTCATCAATATACTGACGCACCCGCTCAAGCAAGTCTTCCTTATCTTCACGTATCAGTGGTGCCACATTGTGTATGAACTCCATACGTTGCTTTATTACCTCTTCCTGAGTGCGCATCTTCAGGTGCAGTCTATAGATATGAGCCCACACCACAGCTATTCCACCAATAATGAGGATGCCTATGAGTATATAGAGTAGCAATGCCCAAGAAGTTTCCCAAAAGGTGGGTTGTACATAGAGCGTGATAGTGCGGAAATTGTTGCACCATACCCCTGAGGCATTGGTAGAGCGCACTTGTATGCTATGGTAGCCTGCACGCATGTTTAGGAATGTCAGTCTGTCATTGTCACCCTGCATTACCCATGTGCTATCTCCGTCAATACGGTAGGCATATTGTATCTTTTCGCCCTGCTTCATGGTTAGCGCTGATAGTTGCAAGCTCACATCACGCTCATTGCTGTCTAAATTTATCGTGTCCAACAGGTCGGCATCATAGGTCTGCGACCTGCCTGATACCGTCAGTGCAGCAATAGATATGCGAGGAGCCTCATCGTCAGGTTTCAAGGCTTCTGGCTTCCATGATATAATATCGTCAGTAGTGGCTGCCACAAGTTCACCCTTACCGTCATTCACTATCTCGGCAAACGACATAGCAGGCGACTGCCAGTTATAGAATGCTGTGCGCTCCCTGTTGAGCATAACAATAGAGTTGGTATAGGCTATCCACAGGTTGTCATGGGAATCGCCTGTGATGGACAGAGGAGCATCAGACGGTGCAAGGTTCTGCTTATCATATACCGTAAACACAGCATTATCACTCAGCAGGGCCTCTGCCTTTGTGCAACATATTCCAGCACTTGGGGTGAGGCAATACACATCGCCACTCCTATCCTGATACATCATCATAATCTCGTTGTTAGAAAGGCTATGCACATCGTCGGCCTTTCTCTCGTTGTGGAACACCTGTTTTGGTGTTTTGAATGCATAAATGCCGTGGCTTGTGCCAAGACACATTATGCCCTCTCTGGTGCAGAGCAGCGAACGAATGTTTAGTGACCTCTCGTCAGTAGGCAACCATGTCAGTTCGTTGTTCTTGTTTATGAATTTAACCTTATGATTAGCGTTCCCGTTGATATAATTCACACCCCCGCTGTAGGTGCCTACCCACAGGTTTCCTTTGTGGTCCTTCGCCAGACAAAATACATCATTGGCTGAGATGGAATACTTATCCTTGGGGTTATGTAGGAATTGTTCCACAGTGTAACCATCCCTCCCGTTG
>JAEEGL013767660.1_pt1 | contig 18399 bp, 8 predicted proteins | sample 9134231 | NCBI WGS metagenome assembly JAEEGL01 (sample SAMN16246548, study PRJNA631951) | gut metagenome | biome: gut microbiome; feature: rumen; material: fiber-attached | host: Bos | place: Iran: Karaj | collected 2018-10 | reverse complement strand
TTTTTACTATCTTTGCAGCGTAAATACAAATAAAAGCATGAAACAACAAACAACTGAAAAGACGCGCGAACAGCTGTTCGCGGAAAAGGCAGAAAAGAGCTATACCATCTGTTACTCACAGACCTGCAGCCTGCGGGAACACTGCCTGCGCTGGCAGCTGCGTACCTATACGCCGAAAGACCGCCGCATCAGCAACTGCGTCAACCTCAACAATCCGGAGATGCAGACCGAGACGTGTCCTATGTACCGCAACGACGAGCCAGTACGTATGCCGCTCGGCATCTCGAAGATGTACTACGACATGCCCCAGCGTATTGCCCATCCGCTGAAGCAGCACCTCATCCATTACTTCAACCGCAAACGCTACTACGAATACCATAGTGGTTACCGGCCCGTGCTTCCTACCCACGAACAGTATATCCGCCAGGCTATCAGCGACTACGGCTGGACAGCTCCCGTGGAGTTCAATGCCTATGTCGAGGACTTCCTGTGGTAAACGGACTTGTAACCACTCAGCATCGGAAAAAAGAGCGCACTACGTGCGGAAATTCTACATAATTTGAATCAAAATTAAACAATTAAAATCAATATTTTGAATAATTTTGTAATCAATTTTAAATAATTTCCCGCCGTAGGCGGCCCTATATAAAATAAGGTCTCGCTTGGCGAGACTTTCTAACAAAAAGGTCTCGGACTCTCTCGAGCCCGAGACTTTCACATGTAAAGTTCTAAATATTACCCTTTGGGTAATGCCTTAATCATAAGGTTTTCTTACTTATTCATGAACTTGAGCTAAAGCTCGAGTTCATTCACGTTCTTTGACCTAAAGGTACAAAGTGTGGCGTTGCAATCGGAAGTGAGAGCACGCTCTCACTTCGCTTACTTATTCATGAACTTCTTGCCGTCCTGGATAACAAGACCCTTGTAGCTCTTGTCAACCTTCTGACCGGCGATGTTGTAGATAGCACCAGCAGGCTTGCTGTTCTTAGTGGTTACGTTAGAAATACCAGAGGTCTCGAAGTAGGTAATCTGACCGCCAACAACCTTGTAGGCGAAGTTCGTACCACCAGTAGCATTAATCAGGTTCTCTGTGGTCTTACCCTCTTCCTCGTTCTTCAGATACCACTTGAAGTTCTTGATGGTGTAGTCGTTAGCCTCCTTGATTTCAGCCAAGTTGAATGCGATAGACTGTGCATCCTTACCAGCGGCCTCTGCAGGAATAGTGAAATCATAAGAGAAGTGCTGCTCCTCAGTTGTGAAGTTCACATCACCGATAGCTGCCCAGTGGATGTAAGCACCAGGTGCAGCATGAGTCTGGGTAGAAGCCTTAGCATCCTTAGTAGCTACATAGTCGAACTCAACAACAGTCTCTTCGCCTGCATCGAGCACACGGTTAGCAACAATCCAGAACTGGTTGTCCCAAGGCTGACCTTCACCAACTTCTGCTTCAATAGGATTACCATCATTATCGGTTCCTCTCCAATCACGCTCCAAAGCATTCACAGTGCATACGTATGGATTGGTTACGACGTCAACAGGCTCACTTGCTGCCTCACCTTCAATCTTCACGAAGTTCATCTGTTTTGCTTCGGTGTCAATCATGACCTGCCATACACCAGCTGCGGGGAGCTTAATCTTGGCAAGGCTACCTGCATCGTAGTCAATCCACTGATCTGGATCCTCAGTAACTTGTGCCTTAGGCTTCAAGGTAGCGCCCTTGAATGAGCCATCATCACCGCGAACGGTTGAAATCATCACCTCGTTCACCCAAGAGCTCTGATTACCCTTTTCACCAACAACAGCCTTGTAAGCTTCCTCTGTTTCGTCATAAACAAATTCTGTAGCATTGTCGTAATCATACTCCACCAGACCGGTCTTTGTGTTAGCAGAAGCAATGAAGAGACCTTCATCCAGTTTCATGCTCTGCCAAGAAAGATCATCGAAATAGAAATCAATAGCTTCCTTGTCATTCTGGTTCAACTGGAATGCAACAGACCAGCCACCATCCATATCACTCTCCCAAGAGAAAGTCTTTTCAAAGTCCTGCCACTCCTCTGTGAAGGCAACATCACCGATAGCATGCCAAATGAGGTAGTTAGACGGATTCTGATAGTGAGTCTGAGTAGGTACAGTAACGGTCTTAGAAGCCTTATAACGGAACTTAATCTTAACCTGCGTACCAGCCTTCCAAGCCTTTGGAGACTCAATCCAGAACTGGTTGTCCCATGCAGCAGCATCACCCTCGGTGGTAGCAGCCTTACCATGAACAATGAAATAGTGGTTACCATCAGCTTCCTGCTCGATTGTAGCGGGGAATGGATCCCAACCACCATCGTCATTCATATTGACCTCTCTCTCCTTACCCCATGCACAGATGAGATAGTTCTTTGACTCATCGTTCCATTTCGTGTCAGCGAGATCACCCCAAGGTGTCTCAGCGTCACCCATCCAACCTGCAACAGGATTTGTGCCTTCGATGATGACAGGCTGACCATCCTTAGTAAGCCACTCTTGCCAGATCTTGGGTCTTGAAGGCTTCTGGAATTCATAAACCTTAATAGACTTCCACTCGATGGTGGCAGTAGAGGTACCGGGCTGTGCAACGAGGTTACAAGAGCTGCCAGCGATTCCGCTGTACTCCCATTCTACATCTGCCCATTCTGTACCGATAGCTATTGTAGCACTGGCCTGCTCACCGTCATTCCAACCCCAACCCATGTTGACGTTGACATTAACAGCTTCTGAAGCCTTCACCGTGGCAACAATTCTGTATCTGCCATCAATGATTGTTGGAATACCATCAGCAACGAAATACTGATGCCAAGCAGGTTCAGCCAACTGAATCTTCTTGTAAACAGTACCGCCATTTGTCGTAACTTCACCGATGACGTTGTCTTCAGGTTTAACGTCTGCCTCGGTTTTGTACGCGTACATAGCACCAAAGTCGGTCATGACTCCGTCAAACCACTCTGGTACATAACCCATTACATAGAATGGGAAACCTTGGTACTTGGAATAGTCTACCGAGTAGACTTCCGCCCAATTCTGCGCCTTTGCCCCCATGAAGCATGTCAAGAGAGCAACAAGAGTAATTAGTTTCTTCATAATAGAAATAAAATTAGTTAATAAATAAAATAAATAAAAATTAAAATAGAGTTCACTTATTTCCACTGAGTGCCTTGCAGAATGCCTCGTAGGTAGAGGTGCGCACCCAATCCTTGCTCTTACTAACCTCCCAGAGACCTACAGGGTCGCTCGTATCAGCCATGTTCAGCTTGCAGATGCCGGCCTGCTTGTCGTTAGGAATAATGGACATATAGCTCTGGATAACTTCGGCATAATAGTTGGCAAGATTCTGACGCTGCTCAGTCGTGATTTCCTTTGCAGCTACATTAACGCCTTCAGCATTCTGATACTTGATGTCGAAGTTAGAGATGCGGATGAGCTTGCCAGTCTTGGCAAGGTTATCAAGCAGATTATCAATAGAAGCCTTGTTGGCTTTCTGCGTTGCAGCATCCTCGCTATAGGTAAGATTGACCTTGGCATTGATACCGTCGATCTTGGCACCCCTTGCATCCCAAATGTTAATCCAGCTTTTAAGACTCTCCAGTTTCTTATCTTCTTCGAGACCTATTTCGCTGATGAAGAACCTCAGCAATGCAGGATCGCCACCATATCTTTCGTATGCTTCGCTTGCAGCCTTTGACACTACGGGAGCATAGTTTTCACTGCCAAGGACATCCTGCCAGTAAATCTTCTCCGTAGAATGCTTGAGGTCGTACAGACCACTCTCCAGTTCAACCTTCGAATCGATGGGTTCATCAATGAGGTCGAACAATTTGATTCGGCCGGCATTGATATCCATATACCTATCACACCAGGTGTTGATGGCATAGTTGATAGTATCCTTGATTTCCTGCTCGGTCTGCGGGCGATGGTTGTCAGGATAGTAGCCTACCTGTACCTTTTGGATATAGACTACTGCATTATTGAAGTTCTCAATTCTGAGATAGCCCTCTGTTTCGCCCTCAGCACTCTGAGCTTCAATCACCACCTTGGTCCATTTACCAGGCTTCAGCGTAAACTTACCGCTAGACGGTCCTTCAATTTCGGTGCCAGAGAAGGTGACATTGTAAGAGGCTTCCTTGTCGGCCTTTGCCCAGAATGTCGTGGTATATTTAGCCTTAGAGTCTACATCGAAACCTTCAATGATACGGACTTTAGATCTTGTATTGACTTGAAGGACATTTTGATCGTCATATTTGACAATGGAGGCCTTACCCTTCTCAACAGTACCATGGAATTCCGTTGAGTCATTGTAGTTGACCACCTTGCCTTCTATGAAATCAACAGGAATCTCAATAGGCGCTGTAAGCGTAGCCAGCCAATCGTCACACTGATTGGCATTGGCAAAGAGCGGACTGCCGTAAACATCATAGCCGATTTCTTCCACATGAGCGAGCAGGTCACTCATATCGAGGAAATTCATCACACCCTTGGCATTGACAATGGTACCAGACATCAGAGAGGCACCGAAAGTCACGTTGTCGAAATTGGTCACAGCTGCAGCATGTGCCAGTTCCTGCATATTGAACTCAGACACCTTGAGCTGTGCACCCAGCGACATATTCGGATAGGTTGCCCTGTCGATATAAGACTTGACAGGAGACAAATCCTTATACGGCTCCACATAAGTCGGGTCTGGATCAGCCTTGAAATTATCTGTCACATTGTAGTCAGCGCACGACACCGCCAGTGCTCCTGCAGCCAACACGAAGAGACTATTTCTAAATAATGTATTCATATTATTACCCTCCTATGATTATTTAACGTATTTAGGCTCGAAGAATTCTCTCTTGTTGGCGTCACGAGTCTGAACAACAAGCGTATCAGCGGTGGATATCTGGATATCCTTGTCGTTGAACTTCACTTCGTATGCCAGACGGAGGATGTCACGCTGGACTAGCACACCTTCATTGCTACCCCACTGATATTCCTTGTACTCCGGTCTCTCAGTTCCCTTGGTGATAAACTCGCCGGAACCGGAAGCGGTGACATTCTCATCATCGGTGGAAACCGTACACTGGTCACCATTGAATGTGAGAATGAGGTTACAATAGATAGAACCGCCCGCAACCCTGAAAGAAACTGGGAAGATGGCCTGTGTCATATTCTTTGTCTTGATACTGCATACCTCATCATTGGCATTTACAGGGTTCTCCTTGTAGTGTTCCAGGTCGGTATTCACCAGTGACATATCCTTGCGGACAACTTCGGAATAGAGAGCACCATTCTGTATCTTGTCAACACCACGGCGAATGTATTTTCCCTCCCAGGGGTTCATATATTTCACGCAGTAAAGCACATAGTCTTTTGCCAGGACACTCCACTCTTCCGTATTCGTGCGAACTGGATTAGTGCCTTCAAGTGGCGTACCCGTAAGAATGCGGTCAATGCCTGACACGTTGGTCATTCTGAGGGGAATGACATAGGTTGTCTTCGTCGTTTTATCACTGTTATCACTGCTGAAGAACTTGTCGGTGAACTTCACCTCTACATAGCCACGAGGTTCGCCATTGTAATTAATGACACTGGTGGCCAGTTCGTCGTAGTTGTAGAAGTCATGCGGCAAAGGAAGTACCTGAGTGTGTGGGTTTCCACCTTCATCAGGGAACCAAAGATTATCACAAAGTGACTCGTCAACCACAATGTCTACCGTTGCATTACGTCCACCGTATGCACCACCCATGGTTGCCCATATCTGGCACTTGTGGGCGTTATCGAGATCGTTGTTGTAGATATCGTTACCCAGCACGAGTGTGCGTATCGGATACTGATAAGCGAAGTAGGCTGTTGTACCTCCTTCATAGTCTGGGAATTCCTTGTCTGCATTGTAACAGGATGCAAACGTGAGCGAAAATACTCCCAAAGCTACTCCGTAAATATATTCTCTTACTTTCATAATTCTTATATTTCAACGTTCAATGTTCAATGTTCAATATTCAACGTTCATTATTTCCATCCTTGGTTTTGCTTGAGGTTGCTCCATTTCAGCACCTCGCTCCTAGGAATGGGACCGTAGTACTGATACTTTTCGTCGTAGTCGCGAGACTCAACTTCAATGATGGTATATTTCAGTTCATCGGTTTTATCGTCGCGGTCAATCTGCACACCCTTAATCGATTCATTGAGCGGCATCAGCCAACGGCGGAGATCCCAGAAGCGCTTGTTCTCGAAGCAGAGTTCGATACGACGCTCGTTACGAATCAGGTCACGCATCTTGACACCTGATGCATCGGCAGCACACTCGTCCAGATACACATCACCTTCCGGGAGCGGTTGTCCTATCTCGTCAGTTGCAAGTCCGGCACGTTTACGGATGGCTTTGATGACATCATAAGCGGAGAAGCCATTGCCTCCATCACCAAACGCTTTCCATGCATCGTTAGCAGCTTCTGCGTATGCCAGGAATATTTCCGTGTAACGAATACGTGCATAAATGTGTTTCTGTTTGATTTCAGAACCACTTGTTGACGTACTGACATCATCACGAAGCATCTTCCTCAAATAATAGCCGGTACGTGTGGAAGTACTCGTGTTGTTGATATTGTCAAACGACTCGCTATTTGAGTTGGGATAGTTACCAGTGATGATTTCAGCTTTTGTTGACTTGATTTTCACGCCATTATAAACAATGTAGTTTGTAAGACGCGGGTCGCGGTTGGCGTATGGATCCTTCGAATCATAACCGGACTTAGAATCTGTGATTGGACGACCGTTACGCATGGGGAAGGCGTCCACAAGATTCTGTGAAGGATTGATGCGGCCATTGCCATATAGCGTTGGCGGGAAATTCTCATCCTCCTGTTTTGTACCATTTGTACGGTCTTCGTGCCATAGCAGCTCAGGCATTTCTCCTGTACCATCGATTACACCTATATTCTTATACCAGATATTACCTAGCGGATCCATTCCTTCCACTCCGCCAATGCGTTTGAGTACATTGGCACAAAGCATGGCAGCCTCAGCAGAAGTCACGCCACTTTTATCACGGTAAGCAGGACTTGCAGCGAGCAAGGCAGCCTGAGCCTTAATAGCCTCAGCAATCTTAGCAGACATAAGGTTTCTTGACTTGTTGCCTAACACGAGGTTGTAGTTAGAGTAGTTGGCACCAAGCACCTTATACTTTTCAGGAATCTCCTCATCACTGGTAATGTCGACATAATCAAATGGGAGCAGTGCCATAGCACTGTCGCAGTCAGCGAAAATCTGCTGGACACAGTCGGCAAAAGTAGCACGTGGCTGGTTGAAGTTGGAGCTACCATCCTCAGGAGCCGTCAGCAAGGGTACGCCATAGGGCGTCTTATCATCACCATCTATATAGCCGCCATGAGCCATCAGCAAATAGTAATAGAAGAGGGCGCGCAAGCCGAATGCTTCACCTTTCAAGCGGTCGATGAACATCTGCTGCTTAGCTAATGAGCTGGGGGCCCACTTCGTCTTTTCAACAATCGTCAGGAACTCGTTGATATACTGGATACCATCCTTACAATTATCCCACTGTGACATCGGATTGTTTTCGGAAGACCATGTACCTGTTGCCATCAACGTGTAATTGTAACCCTTCTGGTTGGTGACTGCATCATCCGTAGCGACATCCGTCCAATTGCCCTCTACATTTGTAATGTAGGGCAGACGGTCGTAGCCGTAAATCAGCAGGCCATGGGCATACTTAGACTCCTCAGGAAAGTCTTCCAGTTGTCGGTTGTTTTCCTTTGCCGGCTCAAACATATCATCGCATGAGCAGAAAACGAGGAGACCTATCAAATAGAATATAATATTTTTTGTCTTCATAATTCTCAATTATCAATTATCAATTGTCAATTCCATTAGAGCGTTACCTTTACACCGAGATTATAGAAACGCGTCTGCGGTGCATAGCCAACGGCTGTCTCCATCAGCTTGCGATTCTTGGAAATCGTCAGGAGGTCATTTCCGTTCACATACACAGAGAGTGCATTGACCCACTTGCCTTCGAACCATTCCGACGGGAAGTCATAGGTCAGCTGGATCTTACGGAGATTGAAACGGTCAGTGCTGTACATCCAGAATGTGGAAGCCTGATTATTGTGGTTATGGCTCGACGCCGTCAGACGCGGATGCGAAGCATTGGGGTTCACAAATCCATTGATCACACCATTGTCATCAAAGGTGTACTGTACACGGTCACGAGCAAAGACAGACCACTTGTTGTCACCCCACAAATAATAGTAACTATTATTCTTCATGGCGTATGCGCCGAACTGACCATTACCCAGTACAAAGAGCGTCCAATTCTTGTATTTGAGCGTGAGATTGATACCAATGTTCCAAGGAGTGCCGATGTTGCCCAAGCCTGTACCATTGGGATTGCCGTTTTCCAAAACAACAACGTTACCCGACTTGCCAAGAACGACCAAGTCTTTGTTATCGATGCTGCCGTCACCATTGACATCCTCATACTTCAAGTCACCAGGCATGATGGTACCACCCAACTTTGACTTCGGCAGGCCATCCTTCAAAGTGTACTTGCCGGTCTCTGCATTATAGTTAAAGTCGCTGGCTTCATAGAATCCCAGACACTTGTAACCCCAAAGCGCATCAAGATACTGACCCTCCGTGTACTTGTTAGGTGCTGTAGGATCTATGATTTCATCGTACTTCTTCCACTTGGTGGTGAAATAGGTTCCAACGAGTCCAAGTTGTGCGTAAACCTTACCAAACTGCTTCTGGGCAGTAATACTGAAGTCAAGACCCTTTCGGTTCTGGATGTTATTGTTCATAGCCGGCGCGAAATTACTTTCGCCGAGACCTTTCTGCAAATATGACGGGAAGGATGTTGGATTTTTGATGATATAGCCATCCATATCCGTATTGAAATAGGTCAGTTCAGCGTTAATCAACTTGTTGAAGAACGAACCACGCAGTGTGAAAGACCATTCCTTACGGTGAATGAAGTCAAGAGATGGGTTGCTACCAGCCTTTGAGAAAGTACGGTCTGTAGAAGAACCTTCATTCCAGGAAAAACCACTACCAGTCTTATCCCACAAGGCTTCGTAGAGATAGTAGTCCTTTTCATTATTATTGACTAGCATATAGACATCTATATCCTCGTTCAGGTTGCTGTAGGAAGCACTAAGCAACAAATCGTCGACGAAGCTGTTCTTCATGAATTCTTCCTTGGCCAGGTTCCAACCAATGGTGAACGAAGGTGAGATGGCTTCGCGATGGCCCTCAGGCAGACGAGCTGAATGCACACCATTAAATGCCATTTCTGCAAAATAACGGCCCATATAGTCGTAACCGGCCTGAAGACCCAGATTGGCACTGGCATAACGATGATACTCACCACTGCGTGTGGTCGTAAACATGTTTGCGAGCAGCATAGCCGTCACATGATGTTTGTCGGCAAAGGTACGTTCGTAGTCGAAATGGCCATTCCAGCTGATGGTCTGGCGATATCTCGAGTTGGACATGGACATGTGACCGGTAACGACCTCATCGTTCTGCTGGAATAGACCGACAATAGCGTCCTTGCTATTATAGTTACTCCATCCAAATGTATTAGTACCTAATTCCGGGATGAACACCGCATACTTGTTGTTGTAGGAGAGGTCGTAGTTGGCAGCATAGTCGATAGAGAACATCGTCTTGAATGTCAGGCCCTTTACCAAATTGTTCATGTCGTAGGTAAAACCGGCATCGAACTGGAACTGACGGCTGACGGATTGTGTCTTACCACCGAAATAACAGTCTGCAATGGCATTGGTCTGCGTGGTTTTTGAACCACCGGGGAAATATCTGCCATCAAGCAGGTTCAGCGACTTATCCAGGATGGCAAGTGCCTTCGTGGCATTCGGGTCAATCATATCAATAGGAATCAACGGAGCTGCCCCTTCCGGGTAGTTCGGACGTCCAAGACCTTTCTGCTGATGGTTATTATCAAATCCGCCTGCCTCAGCCCAGAAATTACCTTTGTTGCTGTGAGCATTGTAGAAGGTTGCACTGGCATTGGCAAAACCCGTGATGACCTTGTTAATAACGAGGTCAACATTACCACGGACGCTGAAACGGTCGGTATAGTTATCCTTTGCCGGACCGAAGTTGATGAGATCCTCGAAACGATAGTAGTTGATGTTCGTATAGAAGTGAGCACGCGAACCACCACCTTGAATCTCCAACGTAGCATCAGAACGGTTATACACCTTGCGGATATACTCGTCTGAATAATAGTTGACGTTAGGATAACGGTATGGATTCTTTCCAGAAGCATAGTTGTAGATATCCTGCTGGGAGAACTTTGGCGTGTAAGGATTGCCAAGTGCACGAGCATCGTTACCAGCAGCTTCGTTGTAGAGGGTCATGTACTCTGCAGAACCCAGATACTCAGGGAATTCCTTGGCCACATGGAAACCGGTGTTAGCATTGGCGGTAATCTGAAGACCGTCCACCTTGCCGCGCTTGGTGGTAATCAGGATAACACCCTTAGCAGCCCTGGCACCATAGAGTATGACAGCCTGTGCTCCCTTGAGAAAGGTTATCTGCTCGATTTCAGAAGGGAGCACGTTGTTCGACGGACGCTTGATACCATCGATAATAACCACCGGCATGTTGCTGTTGTCGTTATTGTCGAGACGTTCATTGTCCATACCCCAAAGGTTGTTGCCATTCCATCCGCCAACAAGCGCATTCATGTCTTCCAGACTACTCGTCGTATAGTCTTTCTTCGACAATTCTTCCATGTCAACGTAGGAGACACCTCCAAGGAGCTGGTCAGGATCCACGTCGCGAAAAGCAACATGAACTTTCTTTTTTGCCACGGTAGAATCTGCGCTGGCTGCGTCGTCATCGGCCTGTGCATTGACCGTCAGCGGCGAGGCGACCAACATGGCAAAGAGAAATATATTTGTTTTAAAATTCTTCATAATCTTCATATCAATTATCAATTATCAATTATCCATTGACTACCATCCTGGATTCTGCTTAAATCCTGGGTACAGATAGGTATCCATGTCAGGAAGCGGGAACCAATAGTGCTTGGAATCAAAATGGCGGGTAATCAGTTCCTTCTTTACGAAGTTAGCAATCTTAGCATCCTTAGGATCGTGATCCTTAAACCAAGAATCTGCTTCCAGTCGCTCGAACTCATGAGAATATTTCATCGTGTATGGAGGCTCTGTCAGGAGCAGCCAACGCTGCAGGTCGGTCCAGCGGAAACCTTCGAACGAAAGCTCCACAGTACGCTCACGGCGAACCTCATCCATAAAGAGCTTCGGAGTGGTCAGGAACTTTGCCGGTATATGCTCCATGGGATAATCGTCCGTGTTGACACGGTCACGGAGTGCGTTGATGGCGTCAACAGCAGTATAAGCGTTACAATAAGTCTTGTCACTCTTAAAGACGTTGACATCATTATTAGCATAGGCGATGGCAGCCATTGCCTCAGCATACATCAGATAGATGTCAGCCAAGCGCATATAAGGCAGATAGCTCTGGAAAGCATGATCCCAATCGTACCACCTGTCACCTTCATTACACTGGTGAGGAACAAGTTTCTGGATGAAATAGCCCGTGCTGCTACCATGGTCGATTTCGCGCTCTGCACCACCCGTATAAAGAGGACAATATTCAAGTGCCTTCTGCGCAGCTGACAAACCATCAGTCTGGAGCACATAATGGAAACCGTCGAACACAATATCGTGATAGAATCGTGGGTCGCGATCCTTGTAAGGATGCTCAGGATCCCAACCGGAATCTGGATTCAGCACATAGACACCATTCTCCACGAGATAGATGGGCTGTCCGTTGGCCATACCGTACTGGTCGATGAGGTTTGCCGTCGGATGGTGAATGATATTGTCATGATCCACAAGACCTGCTACCTTCGGGCCAAAAATCTTGGCGCAGTTCCAGTTGGCAGAGTTTGCACCAGGATAGGCACCGCGGAAAATGGCCTCACAAGTACCAGGCATATTCCAGTTCTGTTTCTCCGTCCAGAAAATGTCTGAATAGCACGTCTCAGCATTCTCATCACGCGTCTGGTCGTACATGCTAGAATACTTATACTGTGCAAGTTTGTAATTAACAGTACCCTTTTTGACCAAGTCAAGAGCCTTACCAAGCCACTCGGCAGCCAGCTTACAATACTTGATATCGTAATCGTAGGTCTTTCCGTTGGAACTGGCACCTAACAGCTGGGCAACACCACCGTCCTTGGTCTTCTCAAACTCCTTTATGAGCGGAGAACCGGCATGGAGATAGCACTTGCCTAAGTAGCACATAGCCATGAATTTGTTGATACGCAGGTCGTTCTTTCCGGAGGTCTGCATACCAGCGAGCGTCTCGTCCCAACTATAAGGAAGGAGGTCGTAAGCTCTTTCAAAATCCTCAGCACAGCGTTCTGCACATTCCTGAAAAGAAAGTCGAGGAAGCTCGGGAATGGCTTCAGACTCAAACACTTCGTCAATGTAAGGCAGTCCGCCGAAGTAGCACATTAGCTCGAAATGCCACCAAGCACGGAAGAAATACATCTGTCCGAGCAAAAGGTTGCGCTCTTCGTCAGTACCGATAAGGGACTTGATATTCGCAATACCCATGTTACACTTACGGATAGAGTACCAAGAGTTCTTCCAAAGTGAATTTCTGTCACCGTTCAGCCAGCACTGGGTGTTTTTCCACCAGTTACGGTAGTTGCCCAGATCCACCTGGTGATCCATGTGTGCATAGCCTTCCGGGTTGTGGACAGCATCGTCACCAAAGTTCCATGCGGTACAATAGTTAATCTTCTCCTTGTCAGGAATAAGGCTGTAGATTTCCTCGATATATCCCTGGAAGTTGCGGAAATTCTTGAAGGCCTCATCCTCCTGCACGATAGACTCAGGATCCTTGTCAAGCCAGTCTTTGCAGGACGTAAAGGAAGCGACTCCAGCCAGCAGGAGCAGCGATCCGCACAAAAGGGATTTGATGTTATTATAATATTTCATAATGTACGCGATTAAATATAAAGCTTAAATCCGAAGTTATAACGTCTAACTGTTGGGTAAGCACCACCGCCACCACTGAATCCGTAGTTACTCTCACGGTCGTCAGGCATCTTTGTAATCAGGAAGAGGTTGTTACCATTCAGATAAATCTTCAGACTTGAGAAACCAAGTTTCTTGATCCAACCCTTCGTCCAAGTGTAGGCAAGTTCAGCGTTCTTCAGACGGAAATAGGAACCGTCGAAGAGGAACTGGGTACCGTCGTTATAGGATACCTGGGTGGTAAAGCGTGGTACGACGACCTCGCCGCCTTGATCTACCGGATTCCACCAAGTACCATTATCATATACTGTCAGCAACTTATTATTGAAAGAAGCAAGACCCACGTCACGGGTAACGCCTGTGACACCATAGAGCTGGACGAAGAAACTCCAGCCTTTCCACTCCCAACCGATGGTGGCATTGTAAGTATGCTCCGGAGTGCCGGTATAACCATAGGGAGCGACATCGTTTGTTTCGTCCACCTTACCGTCACCGTTGAAGTCAACGATGTAGTGGTCGCCGATGAGCACCTGGCTGTCGTCCTTCTCACGTTCCGGCGTACTATAGAGTTCGTCGTAAGTCTTGATAAAACCGTTGTCAATAAATGAGGTGTACTGTCCCTGGGAATAACCTTCCGCCTTGCGGTAACTCGGAATCAATGCGGGGTCATCCTTTTCTATAATTTCATTGTGTGCATAGGTGTAGTTGGCATTGGCCCAGAAACGCATACCATTCTTCAATATCTTATTGAAGCGAACCTCAAACTCGAAACCGATGTTCTTCATCTTACCCTTGTTGATATCAGGGGTCTTGGCATGGGTATCATCCTTGGAACCGTAATATGAAGGCACAGAACGGTTGCTACCGGAAATGTAGATATCCTTACGATCATCGCGGAAGACGTCGAAGCTACCGGCAAACATACCATGCAGGAAGGCATAGTCGAAACCGAGGTCTTTCTTTAATACGGTTGCCCAACGGAGGTCGGGAGCAGCAACGGTAGCTTCCTTATAGCCAGTGAAAGGACTGTTAGAACCGTCGATAGAGAGGGCATACGGACCAATGACTTCCCAACCTGTCAGGTAAGCCCAGCGTGCACCGGCGTTGTCATCACCGATTTCACCGATAGAACCACGGATTTTGAACATATCAATAATGCCCTTGTCCTTCAGTTTCCTCATGAACTTCTCTTCAGACATCATCCAACCCACAGCGCCTGAACAGAAGAATGCGAAACGATTGGACGGAGAGAACTTCTGTGAACCGTTGTAAGCACCGTTGAACTCGGCGAAATAGCGGCTCTTATAGTCGTAAGTGGTACGGAACACCCAGTCCTCACGACGCCACTCAAGGTCAGAGCCACTTGCATTGATACGACGTTTCCAGTTACCCATGGCCGTGATGTTATGGTCACCGAACTGACGCCCCCAGAAGAGCTGGAGGGACATTTCCGTTGCACGGCTTGTACTGTTAACGCTACCACCCCTGGTCTGCCAATCGCGACTTTCATAGAAATCGAAACCTGTTTTTGCGTCGATGTTATTCTCATATAGAATCTGACCGTCCTCAGGAAGCATATAGGCCTGCTTCACAGTGTGAAGGTCGGAAATACCACGTGCATTATCATCATTCGGGTTGGTACTCTCTTCGAATTGGTTGTCCCAGGAAATGGTACCGCGTGCCACAAGACCCTTGGTGATAAAATCAAGGTTCTGCTCCAGTGCGAAGTCGGTAAAGATACGTGTAATGGTACCTATCCTATATCCGGACGTTGCTACGCTTCGGGGGGAGTTCTCGATGTTGGATACCAACGGATAGTAACCCCAAGAGCCGTCGGAAAACTTAACTGGGAACAGGTTGGGGGCCATACCGTAGGCACCTGCCCACTTCTGCTGCTGGAAGAACTCGCCACTATTATTATAATAAGTACGCGGAGCCTTCTGCTGGGCATTAGAACCTGCCAGATTGACCTTGAACTGTGTGGTCTTCGTAATCTGGAAGTCCATGTTTGAACGTACATTCAAACGATTGTAGCTATAACCGCCTTCATAACCCTGATTGTTATCCCAAATTCTGGTCATATCACCTTCGTTCTGGTAGTCGAATGCCACGAAATACTTCACAGCTTTCGTACCACCGGAGAAGTTGATATTCGTATTGTATGACAGGGCGAAATCCTTGAACATCTCCTCCTGCCAGTCAACGTTTGGATAGCGTTCCGCCTGGCTGTAGTCGCCGAGGTAGTTGCCCTGGATATCATATTGTGCTTTGACCGTATGATCCTGATTGCGGAAATTGTTGATGAAGCTCTGTGGACGATAGTAAGTCCAAGAAGCATCGCCACCAATGGCAATCTCATGCTCAATAGCCTGGTTACGGTACATATAGCCATCGTAAGAGTCATACTTGCGAGGGAGCTTTGACACGGCCTTCAACGTTGCATTGAAACCGACGTCAATTCTTGCCTTACCTTCCACACCACGCTTGGTGGTAATCAGGATAACACCGTTAGCACCTTCCACACCATAGACGGCGGTGGCAGATGCGTCCTTCAATACTGAAACGGTTGCGACTGATGTAACATCGACGGACTTGATCTCACGCTTGACACCGTCGACGAGAATCAGAGGCTGAGCATCCTGGTTCCAAGCTGCAGCACCACGGATGTAAATTCGCGGATCCTCTTCACCGGGCTGACCGGTAGAAGCGATGGTTGCAATACCCGGGAGGTTACCGGTGAGGGCCGCACTGACACTACCGATACCTGCTGCTCGTTCTAGAACTTCACCTGTTGTTTGAGCGATGGCGCCCACCACTGAGGCCTTCTTCTGTTGGCCAAAGCCTACTACTACGACTTCTTCCAGCTGGGTGTCGTCCAGCAGCGTCACGTTGAACGAACGCTGTTTGCCGATCTTGATTTCCTTGGTGGTCATACCCACATAGGAAATCATCAGTACCGTCTGTTCCGACGGCACCTTCAACTCGAAGTTACCGTCGAAATCAGTCACCGTACCTGTGGAAGTTTTACCTTTCACCACTACCGAAGCACCTATCAATGGGTCTCCGGTACCGTCTGTGACTGTACCCTTTACCGTGATGCCGGTTTGAGCCTGCATGGTGGTGCAGAATGCCATCAGCATCAGGATGGTCGGAAGAGTCTGTCTAATCAACTGCTTAAGATTCTTCATTTTGACAGATTTTGATTCATAATATGTTTTTGTTAGTTAAAATCACGAATTTCGGTGCAAAGATACACTTATTCTTTCGAATAGCGTTTGTTGGGTGTAACACTGTTTTTGCCATTTGTAACATTTATTAAATATCGTTGATTTATCGATGTTTTCTGCTACTTTTAACACTCCCTTTTAACACTTCTCGCGTACCTTATTATATATATAGGAGTTCTGGATAAAAAAGGAGGGCGATTCCCATCGGCCTCCAATTGATTTTACATACCAAAACTACTAACTCTTAGTAACTATTATAAGTCTTAACTTAAAAATAAAGCGATTTGAAAAAGAATTTCTAAGCGCAAAATTACACATTATTTACCATATGGACTTTATTATTTGTAACACGAATTTAAGAATTTGTTAATTTGAGTTTTCAAAATTACAGTCTGCAAGCATTTTGTTACACCACAAAAACTCTTCCTGATACCACGAAACGAAATAATGCTTAACTTTGCAATCGAAATTCAAACCAACAATAAAATAATGATTATGAAGAAGTTATTGACAGCATTGTTTTGCCTGTGTGCTTTAGGAGTACAGGCGCAAGATCCTAATTTTTACATCTTCCTTTGCTTCGGACAGTCGAACATGGAGGGAGCTGCCCGTCCAGAGGCACAAGACCTGAAGAGTCCCGGTCCACGATTCCTGTGGATGCCGGCAGTAGACTACCCTGCTACAGAGACACTTCCCGCCCGAAAGATGGGTGAGTGGTATGAGGCTATCCCCCCACTCTGCCGTCCGAATACAGGTTTGACGCCAGCTGACTGGTTCGGCCGTACACTCGTCGCTTCGTTGCCCGAAAATATCAAGATCGGTGTGATTCATGTCGCTATCGGCGGTATCGACATCAAGGGATTCTTGCCCGACAGTATTGACAATTATGTGAAGACAAAGGCTCCGAACTGGATGAAGGGTATGTTGGCTGCCTACGACAACAATCCCTACCAGCGTCTGGTCACACTGGCCAAAAAGGCACAAAAGGACGGTGTCATCAAGGGTATCTTGATGCATCAGGGTGAGACAAACACCGGCGACCCGAAATGGGCAGGCATGGTGAAGCAGGTGTACGACAATCTCTGTGGTGACCTGAATCTCAAACCCGAAGAGGTGAATCTCTATGCCGGAAACATCGTACAGGCCGGCGGCAAAGGTGTCTGCATCGGCTGTAAGAAGCAGATTGACGAACTGCCCCTGACGCTGCACACCTCACAGGTTATTTCTTCCGACGACTGTACCAATGGTCCTGACCGTCTGCATTTCGATGCTGCCGGCTATCGTGAGCTCGGCTGCCGCTACGGTGAGGCCGTAGCACGATTCTTGGGATATGAGCCAAAGCGCCCCTATATCGATATGCCCAAGCGTATCGAGGTTCCCGAAGATGCCGTCACATCCGAGACTGCCATTCCAGGCAATGAGTTCCCGAAGATTGACAAGGAACGCCGTGCCTATTTCCGCATCAATGCCCCACAGGCTCGCAAAGTCGTTGTCGATATCTGCAGCAAGAAATATGACATGCAGCCCGACGGCAAGGGCGGTTTCATGGCTGTCACCGACCCGCTGCCTGTCGGATTCCACTATTATTTCATGAATATCGACGGTGTAAATTTCGTCGACCCTGCCTCTGAGACTTTCTTCGGCTGCAATCGCGAATCAGGCGGCCTTGAGGTTCCCGAAGGTCCTGAAGGTGACTACTACCGTCCACAGGTGGGCATTCCCCACGGACAGGTGCGCAGCATCTACTACCACAGTCCCAACTCGAAGTTCGGCGAGTGGCGCCACGCTTTGGTCTACACGCCTGCCGAGTACGAACTGGCCAAGAATGCCAAGAAGCGCTATCCCGTGCTCTACCTGCAGCATGGCATGGGCGAAGGCGAGACCAGCTGGGTCATTCAGGGCAAGATGCAGCATATCATGGATAATGCCATTGCCAGCGGTGAGGCCGTGCCGATGCTCGTCGTGATGGAGAGCGGTGATATCAAGCAGCCCTTCGGCGGAGGCAACAATCAGGCTGGCCGCTCGGAATACGGTGCAACATTCTATCCCGTCCTGTTGAACGACCTCATCCCCTATATCGACGCCAACTTCCGCACAAAGAGCGACCGCGA
>JAEEGL013143917.1_pt1 | contig 18400 bp, 18 predicted proteins | sample 9134231 | NCBI WGS metagenome assembly JAEEGL01 (sample SAMN16246548, study PRJNA631951) | gut metagenome | biome: gut microbiome; feature: rumen; material: fiber-attached | host: Bos | place: Iran: Karaj | collected 2018-10 | reverse complement strand
TACGGTCAGAGTAGATATAGAGAAGCTCGACGATCTTATGAACCTCGTCAGCGAGCTTATCACAGCCAAGAATTCACTTGTGTCGGCAGCTACGGCAGATACGGAAGCAGCAAATGATGTAAGTGGGCATATAGAATACCTTGAGAATGTGACCACTTCACTTCATGAGTCAGTTATGAAGGTTCGAATGGTTCCTATCGAGAGTGTTGTTAACAAGTTCCCTCGTATGATCAGAGATCTGCAGAAGAAGCTCGGTAAGAAGATGGAACTGTACATGTCAGGTGAGGAGACAGAGCTTGACAGAACCGTGGTTGATGAGATAGGTGATCCTTTGATGCATCTGTTACGTAATTCGGCTGACCATGGTATTGAGTCAGATGTTAATCTTCGTAAGGAGAGAGGTAAGCCGGAAGAAGGATCTATCTTCTTGGATGCTTATCAGGATGGTAACAACGTTGTCATCGAAGTAAGAGATGATGGTAACGGTATTGATGTAGAGGCTGTTAAGCAGAAGGCTTTGGAGCGCGGTACTATCACCGAGGAGCAGGCTAATCAGATGTCTGATAAAGAGATCATCAATCTCTTATTCCTTCCCAGCTTCTCGACAGCCAAGGTCGTTTCGGATATCTCAGGAAGAGGTGTTGGTCTTGACGTTGTTAAGTCTAAGATCGAGTCACTTTCCGGCGAGGTTGATGTTAAGAGTACACTCGGCGTAGGAAGTACATGGACCATCAGACTTCCTCTTACGCTTGCCATCATACAGAGCCTTATGGTCATCGTCGGAGACGAGAAGTACGCTATTCCTCTTGGTAATATCCAGACGATTGAGAGTATCAGACCCGATGATGTTAAGCAGGTTCAGCAGAAGGAAGTTATCAACCTTCGTGGCAACATTATCCCGATCATCAGACTCAATGAGATCTTAGATTGCAAGTCTTCCAAGAATGAAGACGATGATCTGGTAGTAGTAATTGTCAGAAAGGGAGACAAACAGGCAGGCTTGGTAATCGACGAGCTTACAGGCCAGCAGGAGATAGTCATCAAGTCCCTTGGCAGATACATTCAGAGAAGCAAGGTCATCAGCGGTGCTACCATCTTAGGTAACGGCGAAGTAGCACTTATCGTTGATCCTAATGCGTTGATTTAAGGGAGGGATGATAGTATGGAAGAACTTAAGGTATTTTCAGAAGCAGTTCAATACATAAAGATCGAGATGGGTACCGAGCTGTTTGGCATAGATATCAGTTATGTGGATAATATCGTCAGACCGCAGCATGTTACCAGAGTACCCAATGTGGCATCATATATCAAGGGTGTTATAAATATCCGTGGTGAGATCATTCCTATCATGAGCCTTCGTCTTAAGATGGGACTTGAGGAAGTTGAAGAGACCAAGAATACCAGATTCATCATTATCAAGATGGAGAAATACGGCAAGATCGGTCTTATCGTAGATGCCGTAAAAGAGGTTGTGACTCTTGAAGAGAATCAGATTGAGAGAGTTAAGGTAGATACCTCGGAAGAGGTCGCACACTTTGTATCGGGAGTCGGCAAGGTCGACGGAGTGCTTGTTTCGCTCCTTGATCTCGATATGGTTATCATGGAGAAGTCTGCGAAGGAGGAATAATGTATGAGCGATCTGACGCTTGAGAGCATTTCGACGCAATACTTCGATGTACTTAAAGAATTAGGCAATATAGGGGCGGGTAATGCAACAACCGCCCTTGCTTCGCTGTTACAGTGTAAGGTAGATATGAAGGTTCCTCAGGTGCTTACGCTTGATTTCAAGGATGTGGGCACACTGCTTGGCGGTGAGGAGCAGATCATGGCCGGAGCTTATTTGGGCGTTGAAGGCGATATCACGGGCAGCATATTGTTCTTGGTCAAGAAAGATATTGCGATGCATTTGGTTAAGAAGCTTATGGGAGACATGGCTTCTGATGATTTCGGTGAGATGGAGAGATCCGCATTCAAGGAGATATCGAACATTATTACAGGCTCGTACCTCAATGCGCTTGCTATGATGACCAACCTCACCATATATCCGTCTATTCCGGATCTTGCCATTGACATGGCAGGTGCCATCTTAAGTGTACCGGCTATTGAATTTGGTATCATGGGTGATAAGATATTGCTTATTCAGTCACAGATCACGGATGATATCGACATAGACGGTTTCTTCATTATGATTCCCGACATGGAGTCGTATGAGAAGATTTTGTCAGCATTGGGTATTTTGAATATGAATCTATAGCAGGAGCGAATATATGGAAGTTAAGGTAGGAATGGCGGACTTGAATGTCTGTGCCAGCCCGGACAGTATCATCACGTTGGGACTCGGCTCCTGTGTTGGTGCGGTTTTATATGATCCCACGACCAAGATATGCGGAATGGTGCATGTAATGTTACCTGACAGCTCTACGATAGGAGTGGGCAACAATCCGGCCAAGTTCGCCGATACGGGAATAGATGAGCTTCTTAAAGAAGTTACTAAAAAAGGAGCCAAGAGGGAGAGACTCGTAGCCAAGATAGCAGGCGGCGCGCAGATGTTCTCCGTCAATAAGAATTCTCCGATGTTACGTGTCGGAGAGCGTAATGTGGAAGCGGTCAAGAAGAAGCTTAAGGAACTGGGCATAAGGATCATTGCGGAAGATACGGGTGATTCATATGGACGTACGGTTATATTCTATCCCGAGACGGGAGAATATCTGATCAGAGCCATAGGCAAGGAACCCAAGACCATATGAGTACAAAGATGAAGTTGTTCCCGGCTCTTATCACACTGATAGCCGGGGCCTGTACCAGTGTGATCACATATGCGCTGCACTATGATACCGGTAAGTCCTTATGGATATTACTCATAGTTCTTTTGATCTTTTACATTCTGGGAACTGTACTGCAGAAGGTGGTATACAAGTTCGAACTTCAGAATGAGATAGAAGAGTTAAAGAGAGCTGAGGAAGAAGGCAAGGTAGTCGAAAAAGATGCTGTCGCAGGTGAAGGAGACGCACAGGAGAACGGAGAGCCCTCGACAAATGAAGGCTATGTAACTGAGCAGGAGCCTATGGAGGAGCAGGAGTCTTCATACGAAGACGAAGAGTCGATGCAGGAAGGCTAATTTATGGATGAAGTCGGAAGAGCTAATCTGTGGAAGGATTATGCAAGACTGGGATCTGCAGATCTTCGTGAAAAACTTATATTGGAATATGCTCCGCTTGTCAAGGTAGTGGCAGGCAGACTTAGTATGTACTTAGGCTACAACGTGGAGTATGACGACCTGGTTGGTTATGGTATCTTCGGACTTATCGATGCCATAGATAAGTATGACCATACCAAGCAGAATAAGTTTGAGACCTATGCATCTTTGCGTATCAGAGGAGAGATCCTTGATCAGATACGTAAGATGGATTGGATACCCCGCACGGTCAGACAGAAGCAGAAGCAGATAGATGCGGCCATGAAGGAATTCGAGGCCGAGCATGGAAGACAGGCAACCGATGAGGAACTGGCAGCCTTATTGGGAATATCTTCGGATGAGTACGTTGACTGGCAGACACAGCTCAATGTCACCAACGTAATATCACTTAATGAATTTATGGAATCGGGAAGTGATGTTCCGAGCGGCAGAGGCGCATCATCGCATTACATGCAGCCGGATGAGGCCTATGAAGAGCAGGAACTCAAGCAGGTTCTTATAGAATCTCTTGATATACTGACCGAAAAAGAACGCCGGGTGATCGAACTGTATTACTACGAGGAACTTACGCTTAAGGAGATCGCATTGGTATTGGAGGTATCCGAATCAAGGGTATCTCAATTGCATACAAAAGCGTTATCGCGCATGAAGACCAAGATGGGCAAGTACATGGGTCTGTTGGAGGGCAATATCTGACAGGTCTGTAAGCCTTCACGGGGGAACGGCTATGGATGCGAGTTTTCAATTGATCTGTGGGGACAAAGATACCAAACTTAAGCTTATACCTGCGACAGACGGCGGTGAGCCGTTAAACGTAGGTCTTATAGTTGATTATCTTAACAGCGCCAAGATAGAATTTCTTGTACCGGAACTCAGTAAAGCAGTTTCTGAACTTACAGAAGAGACCACCATTACCATAAACATGAATAAAAGCCCGGCTGTTGCCGAGCATTTAATACTTGACCTAAGAGATGAGAACATGGTCTGCATAGGTCATTTTTTGCCGCCGTCGGATAAGGGCAGCCTTTGTAATGAAGGCGATATCATGGCTGCTTTGGCATCCAAAGGAGTCGTATACGGGATCAAGGAAGATGAGATTCGGGGTTTCCTTCGTAACCGTGAGTATTTTAAAGAATATGTATTTGCAGAAGGAGTCGCTCCCGTTCAGGGTAAGGATGCAGAAGTAGAGTACTTTTTCAACACCGATCTTAAGGCCAGGCCCACACTTAAAGAAGACGGCAGTGTGGACTTCTTCAATCTGAACATCATCAATCATGTCAGCGACGGAGAGCTTTTGGCAAGACTTCACAGAGAAGTCCCCGGAACCTTCGGAAGTGATGTTTTGGGCGGACGCATTAAGCCCAAGGATGTTCATCGCAAGGTATTGCGTTTCGGACGCAATATCAGACTGACCGAAGATAAGAATGAGATATATGCTACATGTGACGGACATGTGACTTTGGTCGAAGGCAGAGTGTTCGTCAGCAATGTCATGCAGGTGGAGAATGTCGATACTGCCACCGGTGACATAGTCTATGAAGGCAATGTACAGGTCAACGGCAATGTTGCCACCAATTTCTCGATAAAAGCCAGAGGCAATGTCGAGGTAAGAGGTGTGGTGGAGGGTGCCAATATCGAAGCCGGAGGCAATATTACCATAGCCAGAGGCATGAATGGCATGAGCCGCGGCGTACTTAAGGCCGGAGGCAATGTAATAGCACAGTTTATAGAGAACTCAACGGTTGAAGCATCCGGATATGTCGAGGCCGGTTCGATAATGCACAGCCAGGTTTTGGCAGGTTCGGAAGTTCATGTCGGAGGTAAGAGAGGGTTCATCTCAGGCGGAAAAGTTTCGGCGACTACCCTTGTTGAAGCCAAGATACTCGGTTCCGATATGGGAACGGATACAATAGTGGAGATAGGTATATCACCTACCGTAAAGCGCAGGCATAAAGAGCTTGAGGAAGTGATCGATGCCAATAACAAGACCTTGGGCAGGGCGATACCGATACTTGAAGCAGCAAGAGATAAGTTTGCTGCAGGCAAGGAGTTATCTCCCGAGCAGATCGACAATATCAAGGGACTTGCTTCCGTTGTAAGAGAGAAGAAAAAAGAGCAGCATGCCAATATAGAAGAACTTGAGGAGATCAAGTTATTGCTCGCCGATGAGAAAAAATCATCGGTTGTTGTCAGGGATACGGTATATCCGGGTGTTAAGGTGGTCATAAGCGATGTGAGCAAGATCATCAAAGAGCCCGTTCAGTACTGCAGATTTGTAAAAGAAAGAGGAGATGTCAAGATCGTCGGTATGAACTGATATACATCTGCCTCGGATCGGAGATATATGGCTATAGGTATTGTCGAACTCAACAGTGCCATGACCGGCATTAATGATTTCAATAGTATACGTCATAATGAGACGGCTAAGATCAATGTTGATCAGTCGAATTTCCAGCAGACCTTTGATCAGGAACTGGATGTCAAGCTTCATGATGTCAATGAGGGTGAAGACGCCAATAACAGACAGAAGAGATTTGACAGCAGGGATAAGGGAAGCAATGAATATGCCGGCGACGGTGGCAAACGCCGTGGAAAGAAGGATGAGAACCGGGACGGAAGGGTAGTGCCCAAGTACACCGGATTTGATCTCAAGATCTAATAGATGGCGGTGATATCCGCCAAATAATCAATATAGAAGGAAGACAGTGATGATAACAGTAGCGGAGATAATAATCCTGATAGTAGGAGCGATCCTGTTCACGATCAGTTTTATCATACCGGACAAGGGCGGCAGCAGTGCCGTAGTGGATGCAGACGGTTATATAGACGAGGATGCGATCAAGAAGATCGTTGATGATGAACTTAAAAAAGCCAAAGACAGTATAGAGGAGACCACTAAACTAAGTATCAGTGACAGCAAGGATAAGCTGGATCGATACATGGACAGGCTTACCAATGAAAAGATGATGGCGGTCGGTGAGTATTCGGATACCGTTATGGAGCAGATCCACAAGGATCATGAAGAAGCGGTATTCCTATATGATATGATCGACAATAAGCACAGTCAGGTCAAGAATACGGCGGCTGAGCTTACCCAGCTTGAAAAGGACGTAAGAAGGCTGTCAGAGAATGTGGCTGCCAATAAGGCTACAGTACAGGCGGAGAATAATAGCCCTGTGATCACAGAGCAGAAGCCTGTTTTATCAGAGCCGGTCAAGACGGTTACACCGGATGAGACTGCCGCAGAAGATGCAGATAAGCAGGTAAGTGAGATATTTACGGATGGATTTGATGTGCTTACTCCCGAAGTTGTAAGCGTGCCACAGTCCGATATACCCGCAGAGGAATCTGCTCCGGCCCAAAAGCCCGCCAAGCCTAAGGCCAAGCCCAAGGCTAAGCAGGTCGAGGTAAGTGAAGGTCCCATGGCCGGAGGGGATGTGGAACTTCTCTTTGATTCGGACAGCAACAGTATGAACAATAACGACAGAATCCTGGCGCTCCATAAAGAGGGCAAGTCCAATATGGCCATAGCCAAAGAACTTGGACTGGGAGTTGGAGAGGTTAAACTTGTTATAGACCTCTTTAAGAGTTAAGTGGCGGGAGGAAGATCGTGAAGCTTAAGTATTACCTGCGTGGTATAGGAATAGGGATAATAGTGGCCGTGGCCATATGCATAAGTGCAGGATTAAGAAACGGCAATACCGGTAAGGCCATGACCGATGAAGAGATTAAATTGCGTGCCGCAGAACTTGGCATGACCGAGGAAAAGGTATTATCGGATATGGCAGCTCCGACTGTTGAAGTTACCGAGATAGTACATGAACCGGAGAATACGGAAGAGATATCCGAGCCGGAGATTATAGATCTTACGGGATCTGACGAAGCAGCCACAGAAGAGATAAAAGAGGACGAGACTGAGGCAGAGGAGCCTGAGCCGACACCGGAACCGACCAAGGAACCGGAACCGACTCCGGAACCTACAAAAGAGCCGGAACCCACTCCCGAGCCTACAAAAGAACCTGTTAAAGAGGCTGTAAGTGAGACCGCAGATTCGGCGGATTATGTTACGATCACGATAGAGAGGGGTAACGGATCGGATACGGTAGCTAAAAAGCTGGCGGCAGCAGGACTTATAAGTGATGCATCTTCATATGATAAGTGGCTCATGCAGAATGGATATGACAGAGTGATCGCTGCCGGAACCCATAAGATACCCAAGGGCGCCGGTAATGAAGAGATAGCCAAGATCATTTGTAAGAGGAAGTAGAGACTGACTATAGGAGAGAATCATGTTCGATCGATTATTTGCAGAATATTTGGTAGACACCGGGAACCTGACGAAGGAACAGCTTGAGAGGGTCTATCTTGATCAGCAGAAAAAATATGTGCGCCTTGGTGTCATAGCGGTATCTGAGAAGCTCATGACCGTGGAAGAGGTTGAAGAGGTCAATCAGCTTCAGGCTCTTTATGATAAGAGATTCGGTGATATAGCCGTGTCAGAGGGCTACTTAAGCGAAGAGCAGGTTAACAGGCTCTTAACCCTCCAGGGTAATCCCTTCCTTACATTTATGCAGGCGGTCATAGATTCTGATATCATAAGTGCCGGGGATTTCGATGAGCTTTTAAGAAAATACCAGAGAGCCAATAATTTTACACTCATGAATATAGAGGAGATGAAAACCTGTCAGGTTGACAGGATAGTCCCTATATTTATGTATAAGGAACCTGAGCTTGTACAGAAGCTGTGCGGTGTCATGATCCGTACGCTTTCAAGGCTCATTGACAACCATGTATATATAAGACATCCGTACCATGAAAAGAGCGTGGATTTTGATGCACTTGCAATGCAGGAGCTTAACGGAGATCATCATATTCTCACTTCCATTGCGGGAGATGCCAATGAGGCTATGATGAAAGTTGCTGTTGCTTTTGCGGGAGCTGAGAATGTATCTGACAGTGACGACAGCCTGGATGCGATCTGTGAGCTTATCAACTGTGTTAACGGACTTTTAGCTACGGAAGTCAGCAACAGAGAAGTGGATATTGACATGGCCGCACCCTTATCTTATTCAAATAAGGGTCAGGTTAAGGGAGAAGATGTACTGGTACTTCCCTTTGTTGCATGTGGCTATGAGTTTAAGATGATCGTAACTTACGATAAAGATTACGAAATTGGGGAGGTATAACATGGCAAGGATAATGGTGGTGGATGATTCCAAGATCATGCGTAAGATTTTGACAAATACGCTTACCGATGCGGGACATGAGGTCCTTAAGGATGCTCCTAACGGCAAAGAAGCAGTGGATGCTCTTGAAACCATGGAGGTTAAGCCGGATCTTATTACCCTTGATATTACAATGCCGGTCATGGACGGACTTGAAGCCTTGAAGATCATACATGAGAAATATCCGGACATCAAGGTGGTGATGGTCAGTGCCGCAGGACAGAAGAATAAAGTTATGGATGCCCTTAAGTCAGGCGCCCGCGACTTTTTACAGAAGCCCTTCGAAAAAGAAGACGTACTTGCAGTCATCAAGAAGTTTGTATAACATCATATACAGTGACGAACAGCCTCACCAACAGGTGGGGCTTTTTTTACTTTATAGGAGGATTCAATACCAATAAAGTTGAAAAAATGCAGTTTTTATACTTGTATGACGTTATTCCACGTGATATAATGACTGAGTTGCGGCCGTAGACGTGTCGTAACGGTAACTTAACAGACACGTATCGGAGAATCCATTGGTGATATATTCTTACCGATACGGATGCTTAACCAATTGGAGGTATTAAAATGAGCGTTATTTCAATGAAACAGCTCCTCGAAGCAGGAGTGCACTTTGGTCATCAGACCAGAAGATGGAACCCTAAGATGGCTCCGTACATTTTTACAGAGCGTAACGGTATCCACATCATCGACTTGCAGCAGACAGTAGGTCTTGTGGATGAGGCATATAAGGCTGTGTTCGATATAGCCAATGCCGGTGGCACGATCCTTTTTGTTGGTACCAAGAAGCAGGCTCAGGATGCAGTTAAGTCTGAGGCAGAGCGTTGCGGTATGTACTATGTCAATGAGAGATGGTTGGGCGGAATGCTTACCAACTTCAAGACGATCGAGTCACGTATCGGCAGACTTAAGGCTATCGAGCGTATGTCTGAGGACGGAACATTCGATGTACTTCCCAAGAAGGAAGTTATCGGTATTAAGAAGGAGTGGGAGAAGCTCGAGAAGAATATCGGCGGTATCAAGGATATGACCAGGATCCCCGATGCGATCTTTGTTGTAGATCCCAAGAAGGAAGCAATCTGTGTCAAGGAGGCTAAGAGCCTTGGCGTAACACTTATAGGTATCGGTGATACCAACTGTGATCCTGATGATCTTGACTATATCATCCCGGGTAATGACGACGCCATCAGAGCAGTCAAGCTCATCGTAGGCAAGATGGCTGATGCTGTCATTGAGGCTAATCAGGGTGAGTCTGTATATATCGAGGATGCTGCATCTGCAGAGGCTGCAGAAGCTAAAGATATAGAAGAAGTAGCAGCTAACGAATAATCGGGATTATATTAGGAGGTAATTATCCATGGCTATAACAGCAGGAATGGTTAAGGAACTGCGTGAGATCTCAGGCGCAGGCATGATGGATTGTAAGAAGGCACTTACAGAGTGCGATGGTAATATGGAAGAGGCTATTGAGTTCCTTCGTAAGAGCGGTGCCATGAAGGCCGAGAAGAAGGCCAGCCGTATCGCAGCAGAAGGAATCTGCCGTACAGCTATCGAAGGCGGCAAGGCAGCAGTTGTCGAGGTTAACTCAGAGACAGACTTCGTGGCTAAGAATGAGACATTCCAGGCATTTGTTGAGAACGTTGCCAAGCAGGCACTTGCTTCATCAGCAGCAGATGTTGAAGCTCTTCTTGCAGAGAACTGGATCGAGGATGGCTCTAAGACAGTTAAGGATGCTCTTGTAGAGAAGGTTGCTACAATAGGTGAGAACCTTAACATCAGAAGATTTGAGAAGGTTGAGGCTCCGGTTGTCGTTGATTATATCCACGGCGGCGGACGTATCGGCGTTATCATCGGTGCTGAGGGTGCTAACGGTGATGCTGTTACAGAGGCACTTAAGAACATCGCCATGCAGGTAGCTGCTATGAATCCTCAGTACATAAGCAGAGATGATATCTCAGAGGCTGAACTTGATAAGTTAAGAGAGATCACTATAGACAGTGCACTTAATGATGCTCCTTCACTTCCCAAGCCCATCTTACAGAAGCTTATAGACAGAGCAGTATGTGAGAAGCTTTGGGGCGATCCGGATATTGAGGCTTATGAGAAGGAAAAGAACAACAAGTTCTTATTCAACTTCCTTTCAGATGAAGCCAAGGCTAAGCTCGGTGCACTTGCTATGGAAGGCAGAGGCGCATACATCGCAGACAAGATCTTCTCAGGTCTTGTAGACGGACGTATCTCTAAGCAGCTTAAGGAGATCTGCCTTATGGATCAGGTATACGTTAAGGCTGAGGACGGCAAGCAGACCGTTGCAGCTTACCTTAAGAGCGTAGACGCTAACCTTAAGATCACCAAGTTCGTTCGTTTTGAGACAGGTGAGGGTCTTGAGAAGAAGAACGAGGACTTTGCGGCAGAGGTTGCAGCTCAGCTCGGCTAATCGTAATTGACAATGAACTTAAGCCCGAACCTTAAGGTTCGGGCTTTTTGTATTCATTATTTTGTTGTGAGGACAGATTCTTTGTGTTATAATCAATAATTGACTGTAACTGTGCCTATTTGGCACGGAGTAATATACATAGAAGGAGTAATGTGAATGAGTGTTAAGGTAGAGAAGTTGGATAACAACATGGCCAAGCTTATCATTGAGGTGGCTGAGGCTGATTTTGAGGCTGCTATTGACAAGGCCTTCCAGAAGCAGAAGAAGAACATAACGATCCCGGGCTTTAGAAAGGGTAAAGCTCCCAGACAGATGATAGAGAAGATGTACGGCAAAGAGATCTTCTTTGAAGATGCAGCCAATGAAGTGATCCCGGATGCATATGAGAAGGCATACGATGAGTGTGGTGAGAACATTGTATCAACACCCAAGATCGACGTTGTACAGTTAGAGGCAGGCAAGCCTTTTATCTTCAGTGCGGAAGTTGCACTTAAGCCTGATGTTACATTGGGTAAGTATAAGGGTGTCAAGGTAGATAAGATCGATACGGCTGTTACGGATGAGGAAGTAGATAAGGCTATCGACGCTGAGCGCGAGCGCAATTCAAGAAGCATCTCCGTTACTGACAGACCTGTTAAAGATAAGGATGATATCATCCTTGACTTTGAGGGCTTTGTTGATGGTGTTGCATTTAACGGAGGCAAGGGTGAGAATTATCCTCTTACGATTGGTTCGGGACAGTTTATCCCCGGCTTTGAGGATCAGTTAATAGGTAAAGAGATCGGAACTGAGTGCGAGGTCAATGTGACATTCCCTGAGGATTATCAGTCGGATGAGCTTAAGGGCAAGGATGCTACATTTAAGTGCACGGTTAAGGAGATCAAGGAGAAGGAGCTTCCTGAGCTTGATGATGAGTTCGCATCTGAAGTATCAGAGTTCGATACACTTGATGAATATAAGGCTGATGTACGTAAGAAGCTTGAGGAGAAGAAGGCGACAGATGCAAGAAACGCCAAAGAGGATGCTGTTATCCAGGCTATCATTGATGATGCCAAGATGGATATCCCGCCTGCAATGCTTGATACACAGAAGCGTCAGCTTGCTGAAGAGTTCGCTCAGAGGATCCAGTCACAGGGTCTTTCATTCGAACAGTATATGCAGTTTACCGGCATGACGGCAGAGACCTTCATGGAGCAGGTAGAGCCTCAGGCTAAGCAGCGTATCGAGAGCAGACTCGTACTCGAGGCTGTTGCCAAGGCAGAAGGATTAGAGGCTACGGAAGACGATTACAACAAAGAGATCGAGAAGATGGCCGAGAACTACAAGATGGAGAAGGACAAAGTCATTGAGATGATAGGCGAAGAAGGCAAGAAGCAGATCATGGAAGATATCGCCGTATCCAAGGCAGTTGACTTTGTTGTAGATAACGCTAAAGAGAGTAAATAATCGGAAAGAAGGTATAAAATGAGTTTGATCCCTTATGTCATAGAGCAGACCAGTCGCGGTGAGCGTTCTTATGATATATATTCAAGACTGCTTAAGGATCGTATTGTATTCCTCGGAGAAGAGGTACGTGAGGACAATGCGGCTACCATAGTCGCACAGCTTCTTTTCCTTGAAGCAGAGGATCCGGAGAAGGATATATGCCTGTATATCAACAGCCCCGGCGGTTCAGTGACTGCAGGCATGGCTATATATGATACCATGCAGTATATCAAGTGCGATGTGTCTACCATATGTATAGGTATGGCAGCCAGCATGGGTGCATTCCTGTTGGCAGGCGGTAAAAAGGGCAAGAGATACGCTCTTCCCAATGCCGAGATCATGATACATCAGCCCAGCGGCGGAGCACAGGGTCAGGCTACGGAGATTCAGATCACGGCTGAGCATATCTTAAAGACCAAGGAGAGACTCAATCGGATCCTTGCTGCCAATACCGGACAGGCTTTTGAGACGGTGGCTGCGGATACAGAGAGAGACAACTGGAAGAGTGCAGAGGAAGCCAAGGAATACGGGCTTATCGATTCCGTTATTGTAAGCAGAGCCGAGGTTACTTCAGATGAGAAATAATCAAGAGATTTGCTGCTCATTCTGCGGTAAGAAGCAGAGCGAAGTGCTTAAGCTTATTGCCGGCCCCAATAATATATATATCTGCGATGAATGTATAAGCATCTGCAGTGATATTCTGGAAGAAGAGTTCGGCGATATGGATGAAGTATCCGAGGGCGAGGGCGCTACAAAGGATATCAATCTTCTTAAGCCTGTAGAGATCAAGAAGTTTTTGGATGAATACGTGATCGGACAGGAGGATGCCAAGAAGGTACTGGCTGTATCCGTATATAATCACTATAAGAGAGTTACCAGCGAAGATAAGGACGATGACGGTGTAGAGCTTCAGAAGAGCAACATCATCATGATGGGACCTACGGGAAGCGGCAAGACCTATCTTGCACAGACGCTTGCACGCATCATCAATGTTCCTTTTGCCATAGCGGATGCTACTACACTTACCGAAGCCGGATATGTGGGCGAAGATGTAGAGAATATCCTTCTTAAGCTTATACAGGCAGCGGATTATGATGTTAAGAGAGCAGAATATGGTATCATCTATATAGATGAGATCGATAAGATCACCAAGAAGAGTGAGAATGTGTCGATCACAAGAGATGTATCCGGAGAGGGTGTACAGCAGGCACTGCTTAAGATAGTGGAAGGTACACTTGCATCGGTTCCTCCTCAGGGAGGCCGTAAGCATCCTCATCAGGAACTTATCCAGATCGATACATCCAATATATTGTTCATATGCGGCGGTGCATTTGACGGACTTGATAAGATCATAGAAGAGAGACTCAATCGCAAGTCGATGGGATTTAATGCCGATATCGGAGACAGGTCGGGACACGAGATAGGTGAGGTACTTGGCAAGGTATCCACACAGGACCTTATCAAGTTTGGCCTGATACCGGAGTTCGTGGGCAGAGTACCGATAAGGGTATCCCTTGAGGGACTTGACAGGGATTCATTGGTTAAGATCCTGTCGGAACCCAAGAATGCACTTATCAAGCAGTATCGTAAGCTTTTCAAATATGATGATGTCGAGCTTGTCTTTGAACCGGATGCCATAGAGGCCATAGCGGACGAAGCTTTTGAACAGAAGACCGGAGCGAGAGGACTTCGGACCATCATGGAGAAGATCATGATGAATGTCATGTATGAGATACCATCGGATGAGAGCATATCCCGATGTGTTATCACCAAAGCTTCTGTCACTGAAGGAGAAGAACCGGCAGTATACAGAGATTAGAATTTGACCGCCTGCACGGGACACCGGGCCGGCGGTTATTTTACAGGCGCTTTTATAAGATGTCTTTGAATAATTGGAGGATTTAAGTGAATATACCTTTAGTCGCACTTAAAGGACTTAATATTTTTCCGGGCATGGTCATTCATTTTGACCTTAACCGTAAGTTTTCCATAGCAGCAGTAAGAACTGCCATGAAGGATGGGGGCAGGCTTTTTACCATTACCCAGCGTTCCATGACGGATGATAAGCCGGGGCTTGAAGGGCTGTATGAGATCGGTACTGTCGTTCAGGTAAGGCAGATCACAAAACTGCCTGACAATACCATAAGGGTTCTTACGGAGGGCTTATACAGGGCGCATCTTGATGCATTATCCCCGGCTCCTTCAGCAAAATATATAGAAGCCGTGATCACGCCTGTTACTGAAGATGACGGTCATATCAGCGATGATAAGGACTATGAGGAAGCAGCTTTTCGGACGATGGTCGATATGTTGAGCAGTTACATGGAGTTCCATCCCAAGGTAAGCCAGAGCCTTAATTCGCAGATCGATCCGTCCATGACCATGGGTGAGATCGTCAACAGGATAGCCATGAATATCCCGATAGCCTTTGATAAGAAGCAGGCGCTGCTTGAGTCTATATCCACTGCCGACAGGTATGAATGCCTATCGACCATTCTGTGTGAGGAGGCCAATATATCCAGGATCCACACAAAACTGGCAAGGGATATCAAGGACAGGGTCGATAAGAATCAGCGTGAATATATCCTGCGTGAGCAGATGGCATATATCCGCAAGGAGCTGTCCAAGGAAGATGAATACACGGACAGTGAACTGTTCTTAAAGCGTGTGGAAGAACTTGAAGCTTCGGATGAGATAAAGGAAAAGATCCGCAAAGAGATCAGGCGTTTTGACAATATCTCCGAGTCTTCGCCTGAGGGCTATGTACAGAGAGCATATATTGAGACCCTTCTGGAGCTGCCGTGGGATCATGCATCGGTGGATGATCAGGATATTGAAAAAGCCGAGAGGATACTCGATGAGGATCATTACGGTCTTAAGAAGGTAAAAGAGCGAGTCGTTGAGTTTTTGGCTGTAAGAGCCATGACAAACAAGGGCAAGAGCCCGATAATCTGTCTTGTAGGCCCTCCGGGAACAGGTAAGACATCAATAGCCAAGAGCATAGCCAGAGCACTTGACAAGGAATATATAAGAGTAAGTCTTGGCGGTGTCAGAGACGAAGCGGAGATAAGAGGACACAGGCGTACATACGTGGGTGCAATGCCCGGACGTATAGCTACCGGTCTTCGTCATGCGCATGTGCGTAATCCGCTCATGTTACTGGATGAGATAGACAAGGTGAGCAATGACTATAAGGGCGATACTTTTTCGGCGCTTTTAGAGGTCTTGGATCCCGATCAGAATAAACAGTTTAGGGATCATTATGTGGAACTGCCGATAGATTTATCCGAGGTGCTCTTTATCGCCACGGCCAATGATACATCTACGATTCCAAGACCATTGCTTGACAGGATGGAGTTAATCGAAGTATCCGGATATACTCAGAATGAGAAGTTTCATATCGCCAAGGAACATCTTATAAAGAAACAGTATGAAGCCAATGGTATGACTACGAGGATGCTTCAGATAAGTGATGGCGCCATTAAAGATATCATACGTTATTATACCAGAGAAGCCGGTGTGAGAGAGCTTGAGAGAAAGATCGGCGAGATCTGTCGTAAGGCTGCCAAGGAAAAACTGGATGCGATCCAGAAGCAGCAAAAAGAGGCTGAGAAAACCGGTCGGGGCAGACGTAAGGTAAAAGAGACGGCAGCCGATGAAAGAATAACGGTCAGCAGTCGTAATCTGGAGAAATATCTCGGTAAGCGAAGATACAGTTCTATCATGGCCAATAAAAAAGATGAAGTCGGAATAGTCAGAGGCTTAGCATGGACGGCAGTAGGCGGTGAGACTCTTCAGATAGAAGTCAACATGATGCCCGGAAAAGGCGAGGTCGAACTTACGGGACGCATGGGCGATGTGATGAAGGAATCGGCCGGGATAGCGCTCAGTTATGTCAGATCCGTCGGAAGCAGATACGGTATAGATCCGGTCGTATTTAAGGAGAATGACTTCCATCTACACATCCCGGAGGGAGCGGTGCCCAAGGACGGACCGAGTGCGGGAATCACCATGGCTACAGCCATATTGTCTGCAGTACTCGGTAAAAAGGTCTTCTGCAAGGTTGCAATGACCGGAGAGATCACACTGCGCGGAAAGGTTTTACCAATAGGAGGCCTTAAGGAAAAACTTTTGGCGGCAAAGACTGCAGGTATAAAAAAGGTTCTTGTTCCTGCTGAGAATGAGAAAGATATAGAAGAGCTCGATGATGAGATCTTAGGCGGAATGGATATCATCTTTGTAAGTACGATGGATGAAGTGGTATACCAGGCGATAGATATGTGATTTTGAGGACAGATATGGTCATTAAAGGTGTAAATCTGGAAACAGTATGCGGTATCACAAGTAAGCTTCCCGATAATATATATCCGGAGGTTGCTTTTGCCGGCAAGAGTAATGTGGGTAAATCTTCGCTCATAAATGCGCTTATGAATCGCAAATCCTATGCGCGGACGTCTTCTCAGCCGGGAAAGACACAGACCATCAATTTTTATAATATCAATGACAGCATCTATTTTGTGGATCTTCCGGGTTACGGTTATGCCAACGCAAGCGTCAAGGTCAAGGAACAATGGGGCAAGATGATCGAGAAATACTTAAATAAGTCCAAGCAGCTTAAGCAGGTATTTCTGCTCATCGATATAAGGCATGCTCCCGGAAAGAACGATATTCAGATGTATGACTGGATAGTATCAAACGGATACAGACCGGTCATAATAGCTACCAAGCTTGATAAGCTTAAAAAAAGTGAAGTGAGCAAGTGCATTAAGGTCATAAAGGATACACTTAAGCTTACGGGTGATGATGTGCTGATCCCGTTCTCGGCAGAGACCAAGACGGGAAGAGATGAGATATATGAGATCCTTGATGGTATAATACAGAATGAAAAAGGGGATGCTTAGCATCCCCTATAATTTTGTCATTTAGTTAAGTCCTTTGGTCTTAAGTGCTCTCATGGCATTTAAGATTGCTATAAAGGCAACACCGACATCCGCGAATACCGCGGCCCACATTGTGGCAAATCCTACGGCTGCAAGTATGAGTACTAACAGCTTAACGCCTATGGCAAAGACTATATTCTCCTTTACTATACGAAGAGTCCTTCTTGATATGGCGATCGCCTTGGATATCTTGGCAGGTTCGTCGGTCATTATGACGATATCTGCGGCTTCTATCGCCGCGTCACTTCCGAGTCCTCCCATGGCTATGCCGATATCGGCCCTGGCAAGCACAGGTGCATCATTGATGCCGTCGCCCACGAATATGAGCCTGCCCTTGTCGGACTTGGAAGCTATAAGGTTTTCCACTATATCTACTTTGTCTCCGGGCAGTAAGTCGGAATGATACTCCTTAATACCTATCTTTTCAGCGACAGCCTGTGCGGTCGCTTTTCTGTCGCCGGTTAACATAACAATTCGCTTTATGCCCGCGTTCATCATTCCTTTTATGGCAGCAGGGGCATCATCCTTTATGATATCCGAAAGATATATGAGTCCGAGTAGTTTGTGCTCATCGGAGATATAGACTATAGTACCGGCCTCGTTCGCATTGCAGGGATCAGTCTCTTTTGCGTTTTCGCCGAGGCTATCCGTGCTTACGGTTACTGTTGTATCGATATCATTTTCCCGCATCAGTTTGGCGTTACCGACATAGTATCTGATGCCTTCTATAACAGCTTCTATACCGTGTCCGGCATGCTCTTTGATATCGGAGACGGAGGACTTTAACTCGTCATCAGTAAGTCCATGATTCTTTAAATACTGTGCAACCAATGAGACGGCTATCGGATGGGTGGAATAACTCTCTGCCGTAGCTGCGATCTTCAATATGAAATCCTGTGATACTCCGTTTTTGACTGATATCACTTTATCGACGCCGAACACTCCCTTCGTAAGGGTGCCCGTCTTATCAAGTGCGATTATCTCGGCTTTATCAAGCTGCTCCAAATAGCTGCTTCCTTTTACCAGAATGCCTTCCTTGCTGGCACCGCCTATTCCTCCAAAGAAACTTAGGGGAATACTGATCACGAGTGCACAGGGGCAGGAGATTACGAGG
>JAEEGL011144710.1_pt1 | contig 18400 bp, 15 predicted proteins | sample 9134231 | NCBI WGS metagenome assembly JAEEGL01 (sample SAMN16246548, study PRJNA631951) | gut metagenome | biome: gut microbiome; feature: rumen; material: fiber-attached | host: Bos | place: Iran: Karaj | collected 2018-10 | reverse complement strand
TGAATATTCATTAGCTATTTCAGGGTTATGAGTAACCATAATAACTAATTTATCTTTAGCTATTTCTTTTAAAATATTCATTATTTGAATACTAGTTTCACTATCTAAAGCACCAGTTGGTTCATCGGCAAGAACTATATCAGGATTATTAACAAGAGCTCTTGCAATAGCGACTCTTTGCATTTGTCCACCTGATAATTGATTTGGTTTTTTATACATATGATCTTCTAAACCAACATCTATTAATGCTTTTTTAGCAAGTTCTACACCTTCTCTTTTAGATAAACCAGATATAGTAAGTGCTAATAATACATTACTTAAAACAGTTTGATGTGATATTAAATTATAACTTTGAAATACAAAACCTATTCTATGATTTCTATAACTATCCCAGTCACTATCTTTATATTTTTTAGTAGATTTGTTGTCAATAATTAAATCACCATTAGTATATTTATCAAGTCCACCAATTATATTTAAAAGTGTAGTTTTACCACTTCCAGAAGGTCCCAAAATAGACGCAAATTCATTTTTTCTAAATGATACACTTACATCATCTAATGCAACTTGTCTTAAATCGCCAACTTCATAAATTTTAGTAACATTTTTGATTTCAAGCATCTATTTTTCACCTCCTTAAGAACTACGTTTATTCTATCATATTATGCATATTTTTCCAATAAAAAAAATGAGTTTTTTAGCTCATTTTTTATTCGTCTTCAATTCCATTTTTACTTTTAAAATTATCACTTAAATATGGAATACAATCATCACCATAAATTCTATATAAACTCTTTTCTACAGTGTATAAATAATCATTTTTTGATTCATCAGAAAAGCTTTGATTAGCCCTATCACTAACTAATATTTCTAAACATTCATGTAAGAAACTATCATCTTCACTACGTACGATTGGATAAGTAAGTAATGTTTCACAATATTTTTCAATAGTTGGAATACCAATTCCATATGTCTCAGATAATTCTTTTATTACTTCTTCATCAACCATATTAGTAATTATCTACCTCGCTCATGAAAGACTCATCTTTTAAAAGTTCAGGTCCAATATATTCTTTAGCTCTAGAACTTTGTCTTAATGCAGCTTTCATAAAGTCTTCTTTATTTCTTAAATCTTCACTAGCAAATTTAACATTTTCCCAGTTATATTCTTTAATTAATTTAATCATAAAATCATAATCATTTAATATTTGTTCACCTTCATAACCAGTTAATAAATTATGATTTTCATATAATACTGCCATACATACATCTTTATCATTTCTAAGTCTTAAACTTGCAAATTTAATATTATCTGCTTCATCTCTTAATGCTTTAATAACAAACTCTTCATCATCTCTTAAATCTTTATCTGCAAATTCAATATATATTCTTTTATCTCTTTCTAAAAGTGACCACCAAAAGTCTCTATCAGCTCTTACATCTTCATTTTCATATTGAAGACATCTTCCTTCAGTTTCAATAGCTTTTTCATATAAAGCTCTTTCTTCTTCCTCTGTAAAGTTATCTCTAACGTATCCCATAAATACACCTCCATAAATTAACTATATTATAACAAATTAAAAAGAAGATATAAATATCTATTTATTATCTTCCCATTTCATTGGTTCATATACTACACCAAAGAACCATATATTCTTATATCTTCTATCTTTAATAACATATAAGAATGGTTTATCAAAAGTAATATTAATAATTTCTTTATCATCTATTGCTGCTGAGAACTCTTTAGTAGTAAATGCTGTTACAGCAGCTGCTTTAGTACCTTTTTCACTAACTTCAATATGAGTTTTATGAATTGCTTGATCTACAAACATTCCTACTGTTTCACTAATATTACTAAAATTAGCTTTTTCGCCAAAAGCACTTTCCATTCCAAGACTAATTAAATCACTTTTAAAGTTTTTATAATCAAAATCATATGTATATTTAGGTAATGCATAATTAACTACTAATCTTTTATCATCTGCTTGTCTTCTACTATCCAATAATTTATCAAATTCTTCATTATCAAAATTATTAATATATTCATTTATATCACCATCAGGTAATATAGCAATATATTCTAAACTTGATTCTTCATCATAAGATTTATAATCTTTAATAATACCTTGTGCTCTATCACTTTTAATATATGAAACATTATTAGATTCATGCATCATAGCACTATTCATTTTACTTCCATCTATTAAAGTAAAATCTTGTTTACGAGTATTATCTTCATCAAATGCTTTCTTCCATTCTAAATCAATAGCAATAGTGTTAACAATAACTAATACATTACTATTATCTAGTCTTTCTAATGCATTTGGTATCATTTTAAATGTCTTTTTATTTACCCAATTATTAACTGTTTTAGGACCATTAAAATTATCATATATTAGTTCAGCGCCATATCTACTTTCTAATTTATCTTTATAATCTTTATTTATATCTTTTTTATAAATATTGTTAATAAATAGTGCATTAGCTATACCAATTCTATCTTTAATATTATTAACTCTTAATAATTGATAATTACCAAGTAAATTATCTATTTCTTCTCTTGTTATTCCAGCTGCTCCTTCATTAAGCATAGATAGTGCAAATCCCATAGATAATGGGCTAATTAAATAATTATCATTATATCCAGAATTAACTTTCTTTATTATTTTATAATCAAACTCATTATTAGTTGTTTCATTAGTGCCTGCGATTACACTTACCATTGATTGTCTTTCACCTAAAAAATGAATTAATAAAGCAATAACAATAAGAGTTATACATATAGAAGATAAAATAATAATTAATCTTTTTTTATTCATAATAATCACCTACAACTTTTTAATTACTTCAATATCTTTGTTAATAAGATCTTTAAATTTATCAAAATCTTTTTCACTTCCTATTATACTACCAAAGTGAATAGGAACAACAGTTTTTGGTTTAATATCATTTGTAAAATTAGCTGCTTCTTCATAATCCATAGTAAACTTTCCACCTATTGGTACAAATAAAATATCACATTTAATATTTTTTAATTCAGGAACATAATCAGTATCACCACATACATATATACTATAGCCTTTTAAATCAATTTTATAGCCCAACCAATTATTATCATATGGATGATATGGTTTATCAATATTATAGGCTCTATTTGCTTCTACATGCATACCTAATATTTTAGTTTTATCATTTGGATTTAATAATATAGCAATATCATTAAAATCACTACCCATACTCTTAGGCATAACATAAATTGTATCACTTTTAGCAACTTTTAAATAATCTTCTTTAGAATAATGATCATAATGTTCATGAGTAAAAAATATAACATCAGCATCATGACTTTCATTTTCTATTTTAAAAGGGTCAAAATATATAACTTTTCCATCATTTTCTATTCTAATACTACTTTGAGTATTAACAGTTATTTCATTCATATAAAACCTCATTTTCTATTAATATAATATCATATTAAAAATAAAAAAAGAAATATTAAATATTTCTTTTTTATGGTTCAACTACTTTATGTTCTATTTTTACCTTTGATATATCACCATATGTATAAAAAGTTTTGTTAACAACTTTACCTTTTGGATCTTTAAATTGGTATCCATTTGTATTATATTTTTTTCTTGTTCCTTTTGTTACTTTATACTCACCTTTATTATATAATCTATAAGCTCTCCATTGATCCCAATAATATATTGAATGAGCCGCTGAATTATTAAGTTTATAATATTTTAATACATATATACCCAAATCATCTTCTATTATTAATTGTTGCCCAAGTGAAATTGGTGAGTTTTCTCTCATAGTTATAATTTGGTAGGCGTATACTCCAGGAGGATATGTAGTAACAGGCACCCAAACTTCATTTGCTCTCCATAATGCAAATAATTCTACTACACCATTTTTTTCTTTTGTTAGCGTTGATACTGATGCATTATCTGCATATGCAACATCTCCACTAGCAGTTGTTCCCCAACCTTTAAATGTATATTCTGTTCTTGCAAAAGCGTTTGCACTTAAATTTGATGCAGTTCCATAAACATGTTCACTATTAAGCATAGAACCACTTGTTGCTCCATTACCATTATAATGAACATAATAAGTGTTTCCAGTACAAGATGGGCTTGTTGTTCCAGCTGATACAGTATGAGTACCATCAAAATGATAACCTTCAGCACAATTTGTACATTGTGTATCTGCTGTTGCTACATATTTATCTTGTGTACAAGTAATTTTACATTGAGCTTTTGAACTAGCACCTGTACCTGCTGTTGCATAGCCATCTGGACAATCAGCACATGATGTATTTGCGCTATTTATACTATATTTATTAGCTGGACAATCAACACATTTATTTATACTACTATTTAAATATTTACCTGCTCCACATGGCTCCCATGCTGCTGTTGCTGTTATATTTTGTCTTATGTTTTCTCTTATTCCAGCAGCAATACTTGGAGTATCATTAATAATTGTAATACTGTTATATTTATATCCTAAGAATGCATTTCCTGATTTAGTTGGTCTACTAACTGAAGTTACATTTGTTAAACATAATGCATCACTAAACCATCCATATCCATATTTAAAATAAATATGTTTTCCATCCATTCCTCCAGTTCCATCTGCATTATCAAATGAAACTTCTAAACATTTATTACTTACACCAAAATCTACAAGACAACTTATATCACTATGAACATTACTTATTGTTAATGTATTTCCACTTTGTGTTAATGTTCCTCCCTTTGATTCTACTAGTGACTTACAATTATCTGTATTTACTCCTTGTATTGAATCATATGAAAGGGTGAATGCACAACTTCCTCCATCTTGAACATGATCACATCCTCCAATTACTGTACCAAGTGTTTGATCTGATGATCCTACTTTTACAATATATCCATCTGTAAAGTACCATGGATTTGTTTTTGTTCCACTTCCTTTTACTTTTACATCATGTTTAGTAAACTCTGTTACTCTTACTCCTGATTCTACATTTGGATTTACAAATGTTTCTGCTTTTACATCTAATATTTTTCTATCTACTAACCAATATCCTATTCCTGGAGCTAAATATGATGAGTTATTTTTAATACTCATTTCATATTCTCTTTCATTTAAAAATCCACCTGTTTTAAATAAAGCATTAGACACTGGTCTATTAGAAGAACTAACTGAATATGGTAATTCTCCTGTTATTTTTATATATCTTGAAAAGTCTTGATAATCATATATATATTTATTTGCTAAATCTACACCTTTATCATATGTTGTACTTGCAAATATTATATTTGGTATCAATAATAAGATTCCTAATACTATATAGAAAACCTTTTTCATATACTTCACCTATTATTAATTTTAGCATAAAATAAAAAGCACTTAAAGTGCTTTTTATATTAAAAATTTAACATTAACCATTCTGGTCTAAATAGCATTAATACTCCTATTAAAAGCATTAATATTCCACCTATTAAGTGTGCATATTTACCTACTTTATTTGAGATAGTTTTTATTTCTAATGTTTTCATAGCTATTATAAATATAATAGTATCATCTATTAAGAAGAAGAAAACATATATAAATGAATAAACAAATTTCCAGAATGTATTAACATTATTTAATACTAATAATTGAGTATATAACACTGGTAATCCTAGTGAACACAATAATTCAATAATATTAACACTTACCGCTAATAAAGCAACACCAAGTATAGCTACAAAAATAGATTTTTCTTTAACTATCTTTTTAATAGCAGCAATTATTCTTCTTCTATTTTTAGTATTTACTACTTCACAACCATCATCTTTACCAATATTATTAATAAATCTAATAATTGAATAAGCACCAAATATAACTGCTATAGCAGCAATACCAAGTCTAATATAAGTTATCTTTGTTAAATAAACTGATATATCTATCCATGATAATAAGAATAAGAAATATACAAGAGCAGATGAAATTAAGAATGAGGATCCTATTAACCATCTTTTCTTTTTACTTCTAATGCTAAATAACATTGATATTAAGAATAGAAGTATCCACATAGCACATGGATTTAATCCATCTATAAACCCTATTACAATAGCGCTAACAAAAAGTGATGAGTTTTTAACAATATTCTCTAACTTATCTGGTACTACTAATTCTTCTTCACTTTCCACATATTTAATACTTTTATCCCAGTCTTCAATATTACCTTCTACTACACCTAAGTGTATACCTACACCATCCACATAATTATTAGCTAAATAATAATTAATTGTATTTTTTATTACTTCATCAGTATATTGTTCAATATATCCTGTAACAGCATTATTTCCGATTATTAAACATGGAACCCCAGAAGCTTGTTCTCCTAATAAATGCATTACTTCTGTAAATAATACTAAGTTATCATCATTATGCCATACTTCATAATCTACTAAATGAACATTTGGATTTTTTTGTAAATATTTATCTAAGAATACTTTTTCTTCTTTGCAATGAGGACATTCTTGTCCATGGAACCAATAAATATTTATTTCTTTTTCACTAGCAAATAATATAGTTGGTATAAATAATAAAGTTACTAATAAAACATATATTATTTTTTTCATTTATATTCCTCCATTATTTTTACAAATTCTTCTTTTTTATGTTCACCAACTAATCTAGTTACTTCTTTTCCATCTTTAAAAAATATATATACTGGCATTATATTCCCTGGTTTATATTGTTCAAAAGAATCTAAATCAAAATCTAATTCCTCTAATTCAAAATCATATTCATCTTTTATTTGATTGAATATTTTATTCATTATGATACATGATGGACATCCTAATGATGAAATCTTTACTATTTTCATAATATCACCTTCTTAATTATACAATATTAGTATTTAAATTAAAACTATAATTTAGACTTAGTCTTCTTTTCTTGTATATTATATGTCATCTTAAGTAATAACTTTCTTGGCATAAATCTTACACCAAAAACAGTTAGTTTCATTCTAAAACTTGGTATTATTAATAACTTGTTACGTTTTAATTTTTTTAGTGCATAACTTGTTACATAATCACTTGTTAATGGCTTAACACTAAAATTAACTTTAGCTCTATCATTAAATCCAGTATCTACAGGACCTGGACATAATACACTTATTTTAACATTACTTTTCTTTCTTCTTAATTCTTCATATATAGCCATAGTTAAATTATAAACATATGATTTAGTACTATAATATGTTGCCATTAAAGGGCCAGGTTCAAAAGCAGCAAGAGATGCTACATTTAATATTTGACCACTATCTTTAGCAATAAAATCATTTAAGAATAATTTAGTTAATATATGTAATGTAACTATGTTTAAATTAATCATATTTAATTCATTATCTAAATCTATTCTACTAAATTCATCACATAAACCATATCCAGCGTTATTAATTAATAGATCTATTTTATTATGATATTTTTCATATAGTTTATAAGCATTATCTTTTATACTTAAATCCATAACTTCTGTTTTAACATTAACTTTATCTTTAAGTTCATTTTGTATATGATCTAATTTATCTTCACTTCTTGCTACTAGAACTAAATCATATCCAAGATCAGCTAACTTGGTAGCAAAATCTTTTCCTAAACCATTAGATGCTCCTGTTATAAGTGCTCTCATAAAAAATCACCAACCTTATTTTAACAAAAACAAAAAAAGAAGTCACTATTTAGCGACTTCTTCAGCCCTTGTTTCTCTAATTACTACTACTTTAATAGTACCTGGATATTGCATTGTTTCTTCAATTTTATCTTTGATTTCACGTGCAACTTTGTAACTTGTTAAATCATCAATTTCTTCAGGTTTAACAACTACTCTTAATTCTCTACCAGCTTGCATAGCAAATGTTTTATCAACACCTTCTATTTCATTACCTATGTTTTCTAACTCTTCAAGTCTCTTAACATAGTTTTCTAGAGAATCATTTCTAGCACCAGGTCTAGCAGCACTTAATGTATCAGCAATTGATACTAATTCTGAAATAACATATTCACTTTTCTTATCTCCATGATGTGATTCAATTGCATTAATAACAACTTTATCTTCACCATGTTTTTTAGCTAAGTCAGCTCCTATTTCTACATGAGAACCTTCTACTTCAAAATCTAATGCTTTACCTATATCATGAAGTAAACCAGCTCTTTTAGCAAGAGTAACATTCTCTCCTATTTCTGAAGCCATTATTCCACATAGATGTGCTACTTCTACACTATGTTGTAATACATTTTGACCATAACTTGTTCTAAATGCAAGTCTTCCAATTGCTTCAACAATTTCTGGATCTACTTTAGAAATACCAAGTTCAAATAATGCTTCTTCACCTTTTTCACGAATAAGTTTCTTGTAATCTTCACAAGTCTTGTCATAAATTTCTTCAATTCTTGCTGGGTGAATTCTTCCATCTTTAATTAAAGTATCTAAAGTAACTTTAGCAATTTCTCTTCTTAATGGATCAAATGAAGATAATACTATTACTTCTGGAGTATCATCTATAATTAAATCTACTCCTGTAACAGCTTCGATAGTTCTGATATTTCTACCTTCTCTACCAATTATTCTACCTTTCATTTCATCATTAGGAAGTTCTACAGTACTTACTGTTTGTTCATTAGTAACATCATTTGAATATCTTTGCATACTAGAAACTAAAATATCTTTAGCTTTCTTATCTGCTTCTAATTTAGCTTCATCTTCTCTATCTTTTAGATATGTAGCTATTTCATTAGACATTTCTTCTTCAACTTTTTTAAGTACTAATTCTCTAGCTTTTTCCTTAGAAAAACCAGAGATTTTTTCTAAAAGAGCTATTTGCTCTTTTATTATGCTCTCCATTTTTGCATCTTTTTCTTGAATTTCTTTTTGTTTTGCTAATAAATCTTTGTCTTTTTTATCTAGATTTCTTTCTCTATCAGTTAATAATTCATCACGTTTGTCTAGACTTTTTTCACGATTATCAATTCTTTGATTAAGATCATTAAGTTCTTTTTTCTTTTCCTTAATTTCTTGGTCAGTTTGATTTTTTAATCTATAACTTTCTTCCTTTAATTCTAAAATGCCATCTCTTTTAGCTTTTTCAGCTTCTTTTTTAGCATTTGCAATTAATTTATCAGCCTCTTTTTGTGCTGCGCTTACTCTAAATTTATTATATATCATTACAATTGAAGCGCCCACAAATAATCCAACGACTACAAGCAAAATGGAGAATACTACATCATTCATATTTTCCTCCATTATCTTTCTGGGCCATCTTTGTCGGTCCAATAATATTGTAAGATTTTATAAGGTTAAAGTCAACCTCATTTATATTTTTTTATAAAAAGAAAAAAGCACTATTGTGCTTTAATTCTTATAAATATTATTACTGCTGCAACTAAAGAAATTATTTCTAAAATTAAGTAAGAAATTATATTATCACTAGTTTTTGGACTAGGTACAATATCTGTTTCATTTGTAATCTCTTTTGGTTCTTCTTCATCAGCTACACCATTATTATTTTTATCATTTACTGGTGTATAAGTAACTGTTACTTCAACATTTTGTTTACCCATTGTACCAGCTATTACTGTTTGATCAGCAGTATATCCTGATTTAGTTGGAGATTCAACGTTATATGTTTCATCTTCAGCTATTGATTTATTGTAATCTTCAAATACACTTTCACTACTTCTATTACCACTATATTTATAATGGATTGTTAGAACATGTTTTCCAACTTCTTCTACTGTTAAGCTAGCGGCAGATCCACTAATAGTATCATCAAATTCAGCTATTATTTCATATGTACCTGGGCCTAGACTTTCTAAGTAATTCATACCAGTTTCTGTGAAAGTAATTACTGTACTACCTGAAGTTGCTGTATAGTGAGTATCTTTAGTTAATTTATTAGTTCCAACAAATAAATCTTTAAATCTCTCTAATGGAGCATCGATACGTAATACTAAACTCTTAGTTCTACCAATTACTAATTTGTTAGTAGCTGTATTATCTAAATAATTATGTTTTATTTCTTCCCAAATAGCATATAATTTGATATTTGCTTCTGGTGTATATGCTCCGATTAATCCAGAAGTAGATGTCTTATCAACAGACCATCCTTTGAATGTATAACCAAATCTAGTAGCATCTGGTAAATCTATACTAGAAGTTGTTTCTTGATCTGGTTCAAAAACTGTATATAAATCTATATCTGCTGTAACTGTATACTCACTATTATATTCATATGTATTTGTATTATCTGTATAACCAACTAATTTATATGTAGTTGTTTTAGTTGCGATTGAATCTGGGAATGTAACATTTCCTTCTGATTCATAAGATACTGTTATATTAGATGTACTATTTGCTTTAGAAGCATTAACATTTAATCTAATTTTTGTTCCATAAGGTTGAGTATCTGTAAGTATTAATTGATTTGTCTCTGAATTATAAATATTAATTGTTTTAGGACTAGTAGCAAAGTATGTAGTAATATTTGTTTCACTTAACTCTGTTACATCATATGGTGTGAAATTAATATCATACCATTTTCCATCAGCACCTTCTATATAATCACTATTTGGATTACCAAGTTGTCCCTTAACAATTGCTGCGTTCTTTGGACCAATTGTAATTTTAGAAATCTTATTGCATCCAAAGAATAGATTTTCATAATCTTCAGGGTAACTTACACCTGTTAAATCTAAATTTCCTATATTAATTTCTCTTAAGTTTGTACATCCATTAAATAAATCATATACAAATGCTATACTATCTGTTGTTAATGATGATAAATCTACTTTTTCAAGTGATGAGCATCCATCAAACATACCTGCTATACTATCAATAACTAGTGAATTAAAGTTTTCTAAGTTTACAGATGTAAGTGATGTACAACCAGAGAACATATAATCTACAGATATTAAAGATTCTAAATTCAATACACTTAAATCTAATGATTTTAAACTAGTCATTCCTTCAAATGCAGATGCTAATGTTCTTAATCCGCTAGCATCAATATATTGTAAATCTAGTGTTTCAACTTTATTAAAATTCTTAAACCAATTTTCCATTGATATTGGAGCAACTTTACTATTTTCTGATCCTATATTAATATGCTTAACTGTGTTTTTATATTCAGCCCAAGGTATATTATTTAAAGTATCTTCATCTGTATAATCAAATGCTCCAAAATGAGAACCTGATACAAAATTATTTGATATTGTTAATGTATCACCACTAACGCTCCAATAAATTGCTTGTCTTGTGTATGTTTCGTTAACATTTGCTTTAATAATACCATTTTTAAATATAGTACCTATTGTATTAGTCCATACGCCTTCACTTAATGCATAACCAAATTTATTATTAATAGTTACTTGTTTTAATGCAGTACAATTTAAGAATAAATCTGAAGAAACATTATCATTTACTTCACCTACTGTAATACCTTCAGTACTAATTTCACTTAAATCTAATGTTGTAATCTTTTTACAATTTGAAAATAATTCAGTCATATCTACAGCATTTGATGTATCAACATTTTCAAATGTAATACTTGTTACATTAGTTAAATCTGCAAATAATCTATACATTACTTTAGGATTAAAATCTTTTACTTCAACACTTGTAATATTATCTGTTAATTCTTCAGTGTACATATCAAACCATTTGTTTTTAGCACCCTCATAGTTCCAATCATATCCAGGTGTTTCAGTACTTGTTATTGTAAGTACACCATTATCAATATTGTAATAGAACTTTGGAGTAACATTTGTATATGTTACAGCTACTCCTGTTGGTGTTTCAGTATAATATGTAACTGCATCAGTTTCTTCATTCTTCCATAATCCATATTCAAAGAATAAGTAATTATTAGCAGATAATTTAACACTATCTAAATATGTATAACTATATACTTCTTCACTTAATCCTGCTACTTTACCAATTATTCTTAATGGACTTAAATCTAAATTTCTTAAACTTGAACATCCATAGAATAAATATGAAGCATTTGTTATTGAAGATGAGTCTACATAACTAAAATCTATATTTGTTAATTTATCCATTCCATAGAACCAACCATACATATTTTGAGGTACGATTACATCATCTTCTGCACCTAATTCTACGTTAGTTATTTGTTTTCTATAAGGATACCATGGATTATCAGATACATCATCAAATCCATTAGCTTGCGCTGGTGTGAACATTCCATTTGCTATAAATGTATTTTCTTCTTCTAAAATGTTTCCATTTTCATCTTCTGGTAATAGATTGATTCCACTAACATAAAGTGTACAATTATTTTCTCCTTCACAATCTATTCCCCAATACAAGTTAATTGGAGCTGTTCCACTTGATGAAAACATTAACACAGTAGTTATTAAAGCTAATATGGCTACTGTAATTGTTAAATATATTAAAGTTCTCTTCACTACCATCACCTACTATACATTTTAATTATAAACTTTTCACTGTTTCAAGTCAATTAAATGAACATAAAAAAAGCACTGTTTTCTATAACTGTGCTTTTATTTTATTTCTAACCATTAATCCTACAAAGAACATACATACAATAAACATTCCACAAAGAATATAATATTTATAATTTGCAAGATATTTATCCAAACTAAATTTAATATTTTCAGTAAGTATTACATCAAAAGAATCTAATTCTTCACCATTATACATTACTTTCATAGTACCAATCTTATGATTCTTAAAATTAAGTGAAGTTAACTCTTTTTTACCATCATATACAAATTCTACTTTATCTTTATCAAAATCATTTTTTAAATATAGCTCTTTAGTATAAGGAGCTTTTACTATATATTCATCTTGTTCAGCATTAATAGTAGGTATTCTAAGTATTTCATCTCCTTCAGTAAATACTGTTTTATAACCATAATTATTACCAAAATATTTATATATTTTAATACTATCTTTTATATGAGCAGTTGAATCTTTAAATGCATTTAAAGTTATTAATAAATAATCTATATCATTAATAGTAGCAGTAGATGCTAAACAATAACCAGCTGCTTTTACATGACCAGTTTTACTACCAGTAATAAAAGAAATATCTTCTTTAGCCTTTTTATTAAAACCAATAATAGTACTATTTAAAACTTTCTTTTTATTATATGACATTGTATATTTTTGAGTAGTAAAAACTTCTTTAAACTTATCATTTTTTAAAGCATATTTTAGTATTTGAGCCATATCATATGCACTACTATAATTATTTTCATCATATAAACCAATTACATTAGAAAAATGGGTATGTTTAAGACCAAGATCTTTAACTTTTTCATTCATAAGTTCTACTGTTTTTTCAACACTACCACATGAATAAATACTAAGAGCTTGTACAGCATCAGCTCCACTTGCTAATATACTTCCATATAATAAATCATCATATGTAACACTATTACCTTTTTTAAGACCAACTTTAGATACATCTGATGCTATACCACTAATCATATCTTTAGTTATTTTAATTTTACTTTCAAAGTCTTTATTATTTTCTATACTAACAATAACACTCATTATTTTAGTTAAACTTGCTACACTTACTTCTTCATTTTCACCTTTAGAATATAATACACTATCATCTTTCATGTTATATAAAATATATCTTTCACTTTTAAGATCAAGATTTATTTCTTCTGCATTTACCCTAACAAAAAAAAGAAGAGTAATTAATAATAAACTACTTACTATTTTTAAACTTCTTTGCATATTTTCCTCCTGTACTAGCTTCAGGTTCTTTATATTTTTTCTTTTCTTTCATCATGAATTCAGTAATATTAGTTTCAATTTCAATAGCTCCTTCAGGATTTATATTTGATAAATATACATTTTCTCTAATGGTATCTATTTCAACATCACTCCATATTAAATTCTTTCTAACTTTTAAATCATTAAATAAATCTGGTGTTATTGTTGTAAAGAAATAACCCCACATAACTCTTTTTTGTCCAATTATAATTCTTTTATTAGTAAGTGCTACTACACAAGAATTAATAAACATATAAGATTGTGTATTTTTTTGACCACAAAAAACATATAATACTTTTTCACCAGGATTTAAATGCTTTTGAATTACTTCAGAATGTTTTTTAATTCTAAAAGCTACTGTTCCTGGAAAATCCTTTTTAAACTTTAAAGCCATTTCATATACACTACTCATAATATACCTCACATTTTATTAATAATATTTTTAATAACCTCATTTATAGATTTTATAACAAAATTATAATTATTTCTATTAAACTCACTTACTATTTCATAAGTGTCTGATTCTATTCTAGTAAATACTTCTGTATTTAATTCAAAATTATCATATACATAAATAATAGAATTAATATATTCTTTAAAATTATTAGCACAATCTACAGTTACTAAAGTTTTATTTTTCTCAGATAGTTTTTTAACAAAACTCATAGTTGATTTCTTTATTATATCAGTATCTACTTTAGTTTCAACATAATTCCATATTATTTTTTCATAATCATCTATTAATTTAATATATTTTTCTATAATAAAAACATTTTGATCCATTAAATTATTAATTAGATTTTCTTCCATTTTCTTCTTTAACATATCTTTGTTAATTGGAATATTTCTTTTTTCAAATATATGAACCATTCTAGTTAATAATCTATTCTCAAAAGCTGCAAACAAAAAATTATTATCTTCGATAATTTCTTTAGATTGTTTATTAATTTTAGACATTATACTATTCATACCTTATATTTTACCATCATTAATATGTTATTTTATTAATATTATGTCAATTTAACTATTATTTTACACTAAAAAAAGCACATTTAGTGCTTTTATTTTGCTATAAAATGTGTTCCATGAATTATTTTATATTTATCCCCTGGTTTATACATTTTACCATCTACTGTATTAAACCATCCAATAAAATTCTTTTTATCTTTAGGTTCTTTTAATACATAGATATCCCCTTCTTTATATAAATAAGATTTATAGTTTTTAACTACATCATCACTTGTAGTAACCATCCATAATCTATTACCATTTGAATCAATAGTTGGTGGAACTACCTTTTCAGTATTAAGTAAAATACTACTTAAATATTCCATTAATTGAGGTTTATTAACATAACCTCTATTAGTAAATAATCTTACTTCACTAGCACGAACACCATTATATAAATAATATGGTATCATACTAAAATCTTTATATTCAAATAATGCATCTTTAGATTTTAGAATGTTTTCTCTTTCATTTGTCCATTTAATATTATTACCAAAACTATACATATTTGATAAAGTTATTCCTGGCACTACTTGATCTGCAGCAGTTATTAAATCTTCTGATATTATATTGTAATATATCGAAGATGCTACAAAATAATGTTTAACTTTTTCGTGAATTGTTTCAACTTTAACAATTTTAACTGGGACAATTTTTCCATTTACTTCTTTAGCAACTCTTGTTCCAATTTTAATTGTTCCATTATCATCAATAATATTTACAAATTTATTAGCATCTAAACTATATACTTGATGTAAACCTACTGTTTTTAAAACAGTTCCATCAGAGAATGTGGTCTTTTGATATGATGTGGTTTCATGAGGTTCTTCTATCCATATTGGATATTCATATGTAAGACTACCAGTTTCATAAGACCATACACTTAATAAATCTGTATATTTAATGTCTTCTATATTCTTATATTTACCATTAGCAAGTTTAATTTTAGTTCCTTCAACTAAGCAAGTATTATTATATCTTGCTGTACCAGAAACAGTTAAATTATCTGTCATATAATCTGCATTTATTTTTACATTACCATTATTTTGAGTATATGTATATCCAGTTCCTTGTACTAAGTTACCTGATGAATTTGCTACTGTAATAGTATTAGGCAAATCATAGTTTTGTCCAAAAGATGTAAGAGTAAAACTATACTCATTCATATAGTCTACATCTACACTACCTTTAGTATTTTGTCCATCATAATACATATTTTCTAAATCAAATGTTATTGTTACTTTCCATCTATAGAATGCAGAAGTAGATGCACTTGCATGTCCACTACTAGTAGTAGCATTCGCTATTTGTGATGGAGTAGCTACATTACCCCATTCATCTTCTGCATATACTTTAAACATATATGTTCCATATTCAAGACCAGTAAATGTATAAGAAGTTGTTGCAGATGTTTTAGCATCTCCACACTCATAATTACCATTATTTTCTTTACAAGCAACTATATAATATGTTGATATAGCTGAATCATCTGATCCATTATAACTAACTGTTATACTTCCATCAGTAGTATTTTTACTTGCTGTAACATTTGAAATAATTGGAGCATCTTCATCTTGAGGTTCATCTCCACTTACAGGTACTACTAAAGAAACATTACCTAAATTTAATACTGTTCCATCACTAGTAGTAACTAATATATTAGCTGAATATGGTGACCTTCCAAATACAGCACTATCTTTTGCTTTAAGATAGAAATTAAATTGTTTTGTTTCACTTGCATTTATACTAAAATCACTAAGTGCATTTCCATTAGCATCTACTACTTCTATTTTGTCACTACCACAAGCAACATGTATTGTTTGACTATATGGTCTAGTATTCATAGCATTTATAGCAAACTCTTCAATTGGATGAGTCCTTAAGTTTCCTGTATTATTTTCAAGTGTAACAATAATTCTACCATTATCTAAAGCATTTGTATTAATTGTAACTGAAGTTGTTCCAGTAGCGGTGTTATTTCCACCCCCACCAGTTCTTCTTGTACCTGTTATTGTTACAGTAAATGTCGCAGTAGTCCCAGGTTCAATTCTTTGGCCTTCAGTTAAACCTGTTACTTGTACATTTGTAGTAACTCTATTAGTATTACTAAAATTTGATTGAATATCTGCATTTGTAAACGTATGAGTAAATGAACTATTATTTGTTAATGTTACATTATAAACTGCTCTTGCTGTTTGATTATTTTGTGGAGTCAAAGTTAAATCAAAATTAACTTGTTTTCCTTCAAAAGTCGGAGTTGAATTTTGTGTCGCTCTTGTTAAAGATACTTGTGTAACTTGAGTTATTAATAATTCTCCATCTTTTTCCCAAGTAACATTACCATTTAATCTAATTAATGATGATATAGCAGCATATCCAACTGTCTCAATGCAAAAAATAGTTATTGTTACAATAACTATTAATAAATTTATTTTGTTAAATTTTTTTTCTTTTTTATTAGCCTTCTTCATATTAATCTACATTTCTTAGTACATACATCCATAACATAGTATCATTAACAAGAATAAATGTTGATTTACCTTTTTGACGATAATAGTTAATTGGAAGTCTAACTTCACTATGAGCATCTAATAATTCATCAAAAGATTTAACTTTGATAACATTAAATTTCTCTAGATCAGGAAGAGATGATACATTAACAATAATACCATCATATGTACTTAGTATTCTTTTTAATTCAACATAATATTTATTATCATTCTTTTGATTATTTCTTGTTATTACTATTAATATTAAGAACATTACTGCTATTAAGAAGGAGAATACTACTCCGATTCTATATTTCATATATTTAGAATCATCACTTTTTTCTTTTTCTTCTATAGTTTTAGTAGTATCATTAGAATTCTCACTAATAGTAATTTCTGTTGCTGCTTTGCTTAAAGGTAATTCTAGTTTAATATCAGAATTATTTATTTGATATTTTTGTTCTAAAGTTGGATGTCCAATAGTACTTTCAAATACTAAAATAACTTTTAATTTGCCATCCATTGATACATTAGCTAGTTCTCTCCATGCACTAAGTATTTTATTATATTCTTCATATTTAACATCAGTACTTTCTAATACAACTATACTATCAGCATTTTGAATATCTTTAGTTTTCTTTTCAGTTAATACATATTCTTTAGACCAGTAATTTTTAGAACCTGCACTCTCGTTTGATTCAATTACTGCTTTAACATAGTATGAATATTTTCCATTAACCTTATCACTAAAACTTAATACATAATTATAATTTATTGATATCTTATCAATTAATTCTGCTACTAAAAGTTGTTGTTTATTAACAATACTTTCTTTAGTTAAATATTTTTCATCAAAGAACTTATTGTCTTTTAAAAATACTCTATAATCAATTGAACTTTTTTCAGCATATTCGATCTTATGCACAATAGTTTGTGCTTTTGTTAATTTATAGAAATATGCTCCAGCAACAATAAAAATGCATGAAAGCATAGTAAACAATAAATACTTAATTGCATATTTAGCAGTATCATGCATTTTATTCACTCTCCTATCCTTTTATTCTTCTTATATTTTCATTAAACCAAAC